>Ga0206917_1174_pt1 | contig 15267 bp, 19 predicted proteins | sample Alteio_BWOrgHeat_68_FD_152931 | JGI IMG/M metagenome (GOLD analysis project Ga0206917, IMG submission 152931) | Enriched cells from forest soil in Barre Woods Harvard Forest LTER site, Petersham, Massachusetts, United States -... | ecosystem: Environmental > Terrestrial > Soil > Temperate forest >...
GATGGGAAACTGGATGGTGATGCCGTATTATGGCGACACATACGGCGGCAAGCTGAAACTACAGCACGGACTTAAGAAAACCGGCGCGGAGCAGACGCTCGGCGAGTTCCTGACCTTTGCCGAGGGCAGGCGCACGACGCTGAGCGAGTTTGTCGCGCTGCTCGGTAAATCACCGCGGCCTAAAGCGGCGGTATCGTCCAAGGCCGACTTCTCAGACGGGCCGCCGTGCTTGCAGCGCATGGCCGCCGAGGGCTTCCCCTTGGACGGCCGCAAGCGGGCGCTATTTATGATGGCGATCTACTTCAGGCGCTGCGACCAGAGCGGCTGGAAGGAGCGGCTCGAAGAGGCCAACCGGAAATTCTTCAACCCCCCGCTTCCGTCCGACGAGGTTGTCGGCGTGACCAATTCGGTGGGAAAAAAGAAATACGAGTACACCTGCAAGGAGGAGCCGATGAAGTCGCACTGCGACTCTGTCATGTGTCGCATGCGCACGTTCGGCGTTGGCGGGGGCGGCAATTTCCCGGTGTTCGACAGGCTCGTAATCCACCGAGGCGATGAAACACTTTGGACGGTAACAATAGGCGGCGAGACGATCACGCTGACATCGGACGAAGTCTACGAACAGAAAGTTTTTAACAAGCGGTGCTTGGCAAAAATTGGCAAGTGCTTTCACCTGATGAAGCCGAACGCCTGGACTGATTTCTTGTGCCAAGCGGCAGCCACGACAACCGCGATTGATGAGACCAAGGGCGTTGGAGAGAAAGAACAGTTCCACGAACTGCTGGAAGAGTTTCTTACCAACCGAGCCAAGGGCGAGCGCCTAGAGGATGTGCTGTCGGGTCGCCCGTTCGAGGACGCGGACGAGGGCAGGCACTGGTTTCAGCTTCGCGCGCTTCAGCGATACCTGAGGCAAGAGAGTGACAAGTTCCGTCACAAGTCGCGCTCTAAGATAGCCGCATTCATTCGCGGCCATGGCGGCGACACCCAAAACAAGAAGATAGGCGGCAAGACGGTTAGATTATTTTGGGTGCCTACATCGCGCCTGCAGAAGATGCCGGAGATAGACGCACCACCCATAAAGGGTGATGGGTTATGAGCGGTTACGCGGGGGGCCTATATACCGCGCAAGGTGGTAAAAAGAATTCGTCTAATAGACGCGCATGGCGATGCGTAAACTGCGTAACTTACGTAACCACACCAAAAACAGTATATGCGGCGAAGCTTTTGGCCCGCCCCCGGTTGCGCCAAAGTTGCGCGCGTTACGTCAGCGGACGCTTACCCGGCTCCGTTGGCCCTGCGGCTGGCCGCTATTGCGGCCATTGGGGCGCGCCTAGCGTAACCAGCGCACCCCACAAACACAGCAACTTCGCCACCAATCTTCTTGGGGTCCTTACCGCGAGTTATTCGCGCAGCGGGGCACGCGCCAGCGTGGAGCGCGACTAGGAATGACAATTTTAACTTCCCGAGCAACACCAGCGAGTCCATGAAATGAAAAACCAAACTTTCTCGGTCCACGCCGCCGCCGTTCTGCTTGAGCGTGATCGCGGCATAGTCTCGCGCACGATGCGCGGCATCAAGCCTGACGCCACCGATGGCGGGGTCTCGCGCTGGCGCTTGCGCACCATCGTCGAAGCACTGGCAGCGCGCGACCGATACTCCGCGAATCCGCGCGCCACCCCCGGCAGGGTCAACCTCGCAAACGAGAGAGCGCTGCTCGCGCGAGAGCAGAAGAACATGGTCGCTCACAAAAACGCAATCGCTCGCGGCGAGTTTGCCCCCGTCTCGGTACTTGTCGCAATCATGAAGCGACACAACCTTTGCATCCGCGAGAATCTTCTCGGGATTCCCGGCAAGCTGGCCGACGATCTCAGCTTCGGCGACGTCGAGCGCCGCGTGATCGTCGAAGAAAAGCTTCGGGACGAAATTTATCAGATTCTTGAGAACCTCTCGGACCCCGAGTCATACCGCAGGTTCGCCGATATCGACGTGAGTGGTGATTCATATTCCACAGCAGAGGAGCAGGACGATGCACAGCGCAGTGAAGGCGATACGGGAGTTGATCGAGGCGACAGCCCCCGGCCCGGCGCGCGATCAGATGGTTAGGAAACTGATGGAGTTCGACCACGAGCTTGAGAAGTTTCCCTCCGTCGCCGCCGATGGTGATCACAGCAGCCGCACCGCGTCCAAGCGCACGATAGAGGAGGCGCTGCGGCCCGCGCTAGAGGCGCTGGCGGTGCTGGAATTGATGATCCAGGCCAGCGCGGGAGCCGAGCAGTGACAAGACCGCGCCCCACTAAGCCCAGTTTCGAGCACGATCTACATAGGCTCTACGCGCTCTGCTTTGTTTTGAGCGACCGGCTCAGCACTCTTGAGCAGAGCAACGCCGAGCTTCGCGCCAAGCTGCATCTTGATCCGCCACCCCCGGCAATCGGCGCGGAGTGGATGACAGTCAAGCATGTCATGGCTGTCACAAACTACTCGCACCCGATGGTGCGCAAGTTGATCAAGCAGAAAAAGCTTGTCGCTCTAAAGCAGGGTGGCCGCGTACTTGTAAGCGCCGCCAGTGTCGCGGCACTCGGTACCAAAAAACTAGAAGCTGGCACCGAACTGGCCGCATAGGGTTGCAGCATGGCAAACAAAATCACACTGACCCAACGAGAACTCCGCGCCGTTGCTAAGGCGTGCCGCCCTGCGGCTAAGAACGAGTTCGTTCCATTTGCGCATCTCGCGGCAGGTTCCAACTTCGATCCGAACGATCCAAAGCATCTCGCAATGATCGACTGGATCAATACCTGCGCGCGAGCCTCCGAGATCGTGCGAGCCGCCGCCGCGAAGGAGTCAGCGGTGGCGACCGCGGCCGATATTCTGCGGTCTGCGAAGATCGCACGCGGCGAGATTGTTGAGCTTCCGACCGGCGAGGCGGCGCGAGCCATCATCGCGGCGGGCAAACAGCGAAGAGGTGAAACATGAGTGCGTTCGCACAGCTAGTGCGGCGGGCGAGGCAGGCACCGCGCGAGCAGAACACTACCAGCAGCACGGCTGAGGCCATCGTGGCAGCGGCGGCAGCGGTGCGGGCCGGTGGCCTGCCGTCCGAGCCACCGACCGGGCTGGCAAAGCAGATTCTTGACGCTGGCGCTGCAAGGCGCGGCGAGAAGCAGTAACGGAGGCCGGCGAAATGCAAATTATCTACGGAGTGGCAGCGGAGGCGAAATCCACCTTCGTCATGGCCGACGACGGAGAGCTGAGGCGACTGAGGGAGATGGTTGTCACCAGCTATCCACAGTTCGGCTCGCGCGTGCCGACTACCAGCGAGACGCACCTAGCGTTTCGCAACGCATTCGTGGCGCTGGGTCACATCGGGAGAACCAGCGAGATCGTCACGCGGGACGCGCGGTCGATAGGGTGGTGGGCCGGACACTGCGAGGAGTTTCTTCAGCAGAGCGGCTACGACAACTACGATGTCGGCAGCGCGCCGTTTCTGATGGCGGTGATCGCGCACGGTGATATTCCGCACTCGCCCCCGGCCCGCTTCCCGCACGACCAATTTTTCGGGCTGACTATCGGGACGGGAATCCGGGCCACGGACAAGTGGCGCGGAGTTCTCGAAACTGGCGAGGTGCTGCCCCCCGTTCCGCTCACGAGGCCTACGCAGAATTATCCAGCGCCTGACTTTCAGGTGCGCTGGTGACTATCCGGCGCGCTCTTATCCCCGTTCGAGCGCGCCGTGTCGTCCGCATGTGCAGCATGCGGGCTACTCCGGCCAGAGGGGCGGCGTCCGCTGCGGAGCCGAGACGCCGCCCCGATGGTTTCTCTAACTGTGGAGTCTGGTGATGTCTGAGCAGGAGACGATGAGGCTCGTTGCAGAAGTGGTCGATAAGTACAGCGGCCCGATGCGCGACATGCAGAAATCGCTGCGTCAGCTGTCCGACCGGACGAGAGGCGTGCACGCTGACGGCGCGAAGCAGACCAAGGCGCACGCGAAGGCATACGAGGACCTGGGCGGCGCTATCAGCAAGGTCGTTCCGGCACTCGGCATTGCCGGGGGTGCCGCGCTGTCTGTCAGCGCCGCCATAGCGGGGGTCGTTGCATCGGTGAAGGCTCTCGGCGACACGTCGCTCTCGCTCCTGCATGTCGGTCGTCAGGCCGGACTGAGCGCCACTCAGCTTCGCAGCTACGCCGAGATGGGCGAGCGCGTCGGCATCTCGTCAGAAACTATGACGGCGGGCATAACCAAGTTCTCGGCGTTCATGGACGCCAACGCCCGTCGCGCGCCATTTGCTCTCGAAGTGTGGCGGCAGATGCCGGGATCGTTCGAGGCCATCGGCCAGAGTCTGCGCGGCCTGAGCAGGTCCGACCAGTTAAAGCGAGTGTTCGACTTCATCGGCACCACCCGCGCGCCCATGGACCAGAAGCGCAAGCTTCTCGGCATGATGGGCCTGCCGGAGGATCTGGCCGGAGCCACAAAGGAGGAGCTTCGATCCGCACTGCGCGAGGCCGAGGAGTGGTCGAAGGCGCACCCGATTGACGTTGCCAAGGGCCTGCGAGCGCGCCACGGCTTCGACGAGCTTCGAGCCGCCGTGCAGGGACTCAAAGACGACCTGAGCGTGGACTTCGCGCCCACGGTGACAACCGCCGTGCGAGCGCTCGGCGAAGTTACCGAGGCGACCGCTGGTGGTCTCAGGGAGCTGGTGAAGATTCTTCGCGCCCTGCGGGACGGGAATCTCAGCTTCGACTTCACGCCGCCCAAGGGCAGCAACTTCGAGGCTCTCGGTAAGTATCTCAGTGATCCAGATCGCGGGACCAAGCTCATAGACAGTCTGAAGCGGCGCAAGACCTCGTTTGATACGAGCGAGTATCCAGCGGGAGGAAAGCTACAGCCTCTCACGATGGATGGCGTTCAGAAGCTTTTCAACAAGGACGACCTGAAGAACAGCACGAAGGAAGGCGCTACCAAGGGCGTCTTCGACGGACTGATGCAGTGGTTCTCCTTTATGCGGACCTCTGCCACTGGCGACGGAGCCGGGGGTGCCGCCCGCGTTATTAAGGCGTCGTACTCGCCGGGCGGCAGTGGCCGCGACAGAGACGCCGGTGCTGGCGGGAACGTGAACATTCCAGATCAGCCAGCATCAAATCTAAAGGGCAGCGATTTTCTCAGGGAGCAGCGCGCAAGGTTTGCGGATGAACTCAAGAACAATCCTCAGACGAGGAAGGAGCTTGCCGCGCTGACGACACTGGAGGGCAACCCGGCCAATGTGACCGAGGCCCTGATGAATCGCATGGCCATGATCCACGGCACCATCGCGAAGGGAATGCACAGCGGATTCTACGGTCCGATAAACCGGGGGCAGCTCGCGGGGGCGATGGCCGCGCTTGAGCGCAATCCCAAGCGCATGGCGCAGGTCAACAAAGCGATCGACGAGGTGCTCGCCGGCCGCAATGTCCTGAGGGGTGCCACCGATCAGGGGATGGTGAGCGATCCCAACGGACGGTGGCCGGGTGGTCGCGTCTATGGACAGGATCAGGTATACAACGACTGGGGCGGCGGACCGGGCGGGCACGAGGGCGCGAGGCGCTTCCGAGAGGCTCAGCAGCGTCAGGTCGAGCAGGGCGGATCGAGTATCGCTCTGCACGGCGAGATGCTCAGGAAGCACTTCGGTCACAGGAGCCAGAGGCCCGCCAATCTGCTGAGCCACGCGCAGCGAGCGGGACTGATGGGTCAGCCAGACAGCCTGACTGGTAACGCCTCGCTCGATATCAACCTCAACGGCTTCCCGCGCGGCACGCGCACCGCCACAGAAATAAGCGGCATGTTCAAGCAGGTTCGCCTGAACCGAGGCAAGCCGATGGCGCTCGCCAGCGAGGAGTCGTGATCGCGGGTGGGTTCCTTTTCTTGTTCGGGGCCTACCTGCTGTGGACGGATTTTATATCCCCAACGCCAGACACCTAGTGTCTATTGAGTTTTCGCGGGACCGGACTTACATTGTGCCCGGGTATTGCTTCGCAGCGGGATTGCCCCGTGTGTTTTGAGCGCCCATATTTTGAAGGAAGTACAATGTTAGACAGCACCATTCCGCCAATCTTGCGGACCATTATGGACAACGCCACTAGGCCGCGTTCTGCCAAAGAGAATGAAGCCGCTCGGCTCTTTGTGCTCGGCAAGTCAACCGTTGCGGAATACTTGGCCGCGCTTGGCCCGAACAACGATAAGAGGATTGGATAATGACCATTGCCGTTCTGGACTACTTCAAGCTGAAGCCCGAGTTTTTGCCAGCGAGCCTCGCGATGCGGGGTGTGTACGTTCGGCCAAACGAATTGGAAAAGTTCGCAAACCCGAGCCAATGGGAATACGTTGGCCGCACCTATCACCCAAACCATAAGCAAGCTGCCGATGTAGAGCGGCATGGCTACTGCAATCGTTCGCTCCCCGCAGGCCGTGACTGGTCGAAGGTTGGCAAGGCTTGGTACGACCATCCGGCTTCAGTGATCGCACATGCCCGCGACAAGAAAGCGAGCAACTAACATGCGCGAAGCCATTTGGGATAAAAGCGGCGTGGTCCCGCGACAGCTCGCTTGGATTGAGGACGGAATGCTTTTTGACGCGACAACCGAAAAGCAAGTTGGCACGACGCGCGAGGGCAACCTGTACTCGCTAGATGGCAAGTTCCTAGGCGGACTTGAAATCGCCGGGCATGTTCACGCGCCTGAAAGCAAGACACCCGATGCCCTTATGAAGTTGCTCAAGGTCCCTAGCGGTGAGTGATAACCGCGTTAGGTGTGAGCACTGCACAGGCTCGGGGTCATTCGCCAATCACCCTTGCCCCCAATGCGGGGGTGAGGGCTTTCGCTTCATAGTCGAGGGCGATGCGCCGAAGCCGCGTGCTGATCGTCCAGCGCGAAGGCGACCGGCAAAAACTGATCAGTGATTGCACTAATACGCCGTGCAGCTTCGGGGGAGAGCCGCGTGCCTCACAAGCCGGGACTCGACTCCTGATGGCTCAAGGTCATTATTACTCCTATGAGAGCGACGATGATTTGGTTGGCACTTGCAGTTGCCGTCTTCGGTGTGATCGCCAATCACGCCAGAGAGGTGTATAAGGAGCGGAAGTATCGGGAGATGTTCGGCACTCTATTTTGGGCCGTTGTTCCGATTGCAATAATCAGCCTAATTTGGGTCGCAAACGAAAACCCTTTGGTCATGGCCAGAACCATCACGCTAGGATTTGTAGGTGCCGCGCTAGGAGCATTCGCACTCATCTGGTGCGGGTATCTCGTTCATGATTGGTCGGCAGTGGCTCAAACAGCGGTGCCAGTAGAACCGTCAAGCGCTCCGACCGGCAGCACTGGCGTTGACGTGAAGGGTACTGCCGCGCAAAGTAGTGGTGGCATCAGGGGCAATAAGTTTTTCATTGGGCGCATGTCTGGACCTCCGGGGTCGAAGGGTATTGTGATGGAAGGCCAAGGCATCGAGGACAATGAGTTTCACGTAAACGAAATGGACCTTGGAGCGACGCGAAAACCGAGCGATCCAAAACCACGTTAGCTTCGACCCGCGGGACGCCCCGCAGGTATCAGCCTCTGATCCGAGCGCTGAGAAGCCGCAGTGCCGACCGCGCAAAGCGAAGTTCCTCGTTGGCGGTGGCGTTGCTCACCTTATTTGCTTCCAGGTCTGCGACGATTTGAAGGATGCGATTGCGCAGTTCTGCGATTGAAGCAATCTTGCTCGCGCTCAGCCACGCATCAAGTTGATCGTCGGTCGGGGCCTTGACCATCTGCGTCCTCCCTCACAGATCGCACAGTATCATTTTGATGATTGGCAGGCTTCTCGTCGTGGCGCTAAAGGCGCTCGACCGTGTAGAACGCCGGGCCGCGCGCTGGCCGATGGCGCACAACGCGCACCCGCGCGCCTGTGGCGCGCAGCATGCGGGCAAGCTTTTCGGCGGAGGCCTTGGTCATGCCGCCAGCATGGGGTCGGCGGCACCCGCCCGCAAGGACTAAAATCCTACCGTGCACACCCGCGCGGGATGCCCCGGCTGGCGCTACAAGAGCCGCGCAGAAGGTTTTGCGGGGCAGGGCGCTTGCAGCCGCCGCAGGCCGCAAAACGGGTCCGGCGCGGCGCAGTGGCATATTAGCCCGGAATTAGCTTGGCGGTTTGCAGCCGGGAGCGACTTTGGCGCTAAATTATTGTTATATATGTGTTAAATGCTGGCGCGCCCTAGGGGATTCGAACCCCTGTTACCGCCGTGAAAGGGCGGTGTCCTAGGCCTCTAGACGAAGGGCGCAGAATTTGGGGACGTATAAAGAGCTTCCCCGCCACCGGCAAGCGAATGGGGTCGCCCGCTACCATTTCCCCGTATTGGGCATCGACTTCCATGGTTCCTGCGGCGCCAGGGCTGCGCCCTTCTGCAACAGTTCGATGGAATGCTTGTCGGGCGAGCGCACGAAGGCCATGTTGCCGTCGCGCGGCGGACGGTTGATCGTCACGCCGGCCTTCATCAGCCGATCGCAGGTGGCGTAGATGTCATCCACTTCGTAGGCGAGGTGGCCGAAATAACGCGCTTCGCCGTAGTCTTCGGTGTCCCAGTTGTAAGTGAGTTCCACCTCCGGTCCTGGCCGGCCTTTTGTCTTGCTCTGCTCGACCAGCTTTTCGTCGTCCGAACCGGCCAAGAATACCAAGGTATAGCGGTTTTTCTCGTCGACCCGGCGCCGGGTCTCCTTGAGGCCGAGTTTATTGACGTAAAAATCGAGTGCGGCGTCGAGATTGCGGACGCGCAACATGGTGTGCAGATATCGCATGGTGAAACCCTTACCAATGATGGGCGGTCGCCCGGACTTTGCGATTATACACGAATGATTACGCCCAATCTTGCAACAGCGATTTCCGAGCTAGGCGGCCTGATCGAGGACGCCGATCGGATCCTCCCCTTCACCGGGGCCGGGATTTCGACCGAATGCGGCATCCCCGATTTTCGCTCGCCGTGCGGTCTATGGATCAAGAACCAGCCGATTCCGTTCGACGTCTTCATGGCAAGCGGCGAGATGCGCGACGAGTCTTGGCGGCGGCGTTTCGTCATGGAAGAGATTTTCGCCAAGGCAAAACCGGGCCGCGGCCACCGAGCGCTTGCCAGTCTTTATCGCGCCGGCAAAGTTCCGGCGCTGCTGACTCAGAATATCGACAATCTGCATCAGGACTCCGGAATCGCAACGCAGGATATTGTCGAACTCCACGGCAATACGACCTATGCGCTCTGTCTTGAATGCGAAACCCGCTACGAGTTGTCATGGGTGAGAGAAAAATTCGACACCAGCGGGCAACATGCGCCGGATTGCAGCTGCGGCGGCCACATCAAGACCGCGACCGTGTCGTTCGGCCAGGCCATGCCGGTCGATGCGATGCGACGGGGAGAGGAACTGACCAGACATTGCGATCTGTTTCTCGCCGTCGGCTCGTCCTTGGTGGTGTGGCCGGCGGCAGGATTTCCGCCGATGGCCAAACATAACGGCGCCGCTCTTGTCATCATCAATCGAGAGCCGACCGAGTTCGACGCCTTGGCCGATCTGGTGGTTCGCGGCGACATCGGCGACGTGCTCGCACCCTTCATCGCCGGCTGATTCGCAAGGCTTTCCGCTGTGTACAGACCTGTGCGCAAGCGCATTTTGCACTTTGCGGTTGGGAGGCCGGTGTTATCTTCGATTTACAGATTCGTCGAAGCGCACTTGAAGAGGCGCCAGAAACGTGACGGGTCATGGCGTCGGACGGGGTTGAATCGAAAATGCCAGGGACAAATCTCCGGCCCGGAACGGTCCGCGAGCTCGTTGATGAAACAGGCGCCAACCTCGTCGAGCTGACGGGCGTCATCAAGTGGTTCGACGTCTCCAAAGGATTTGGCTTCATCGTTCCCGACAACGGCATGCCGGACGTGTTGCTGCACGTCACCTGCCTGCGCCGCGACGGCTTCCAGACCGCCTATGAGGGCGCTCGGGTGGTCGTGGAAGTGTCGCAGCGGGCCAAGGGCTTGCAGGCCTTCCGGGTCGTGTCGATGGATGAATCGACGGCGCTGCACCCCGCGCAGATGCCGCCGCCGCGGACCCATGTCACTGTGACGGCGACCAGCGGGCTTGAGCGCGCCCAGGTCAAGTGGTTCAATCGCTTGCGTGGCTTCGGCTTTCTGACCCGGGGCGACGGCACGCCCGATATCTTCGTGCACATGGAAACGCTTCGCCGTTACGGGCTCGCCGAGTTACGGCCGGGTCAGACCGTGCTGGTGCGTTTCGGGCCCGGGCCAAAAGGTCTGATGGCCGCCGAGGTTCACCCGGACGGTGGGCCGCTCGGCTTGGCGTCACACTGACCTTAGGCTGGTCCTCGGACCAGTTCTGGCCATACGATTTTCCCATTGCTGCTGGCGTCACGTCCGCGTAAAGGCGGGCGCATGCGTGCATTGCGGTGGACCGCTTTCATCCTTTTTGGGCTGCTGATTGCCGCCGGGCCGACCTGGGCGGCTGGTCTGCAGACTCTGGAAATCGCCAGCAAGACCGGCGTTCACCTATTTTCAGTCGAAGTTGTCGATAACGATGCGGATCGGGCGAAGGGCCTGATGTTCCGAAAGGAATTGCCCGAAGGCAAAGGCATGTTGTTCGACTTCAAGCGCGAGCAGGATGTCTCGTTCTGGATGGAGAACACCTATATCCCGCTCGACATGCTATTTATCCGCGCCGACGGGCGCATCCTGCGCATCGCCGAGAATACCGAGCCCCTATCGACACGGATGATACCGTCGGGCGGGCCGGTGCTGGCGGTGTTGGAGGTGATCGCCGGAACTGCTCACAAGCTGGGGATTGCGCCGGGAGACCGCGTCGCGTCGCCTCTTTTCAAGGCCCGTTGAACCCTCCTTGCCGGTCTTCCTTGCTGGCGCCGGGCGAAGCGTGTACCACCCCGAAATAACGAAGTATCGGAGCGTAGCGCAGTCTGGTAGCGCATCTGGTTTGGGACCAGAGGGTCGCAGGTTCAAATCCTGCCGCTCCGACCAACTACCATGTTGATCCATCATCGTTTTGCTAAATTGATTCTGACGCGATTCTGACAGCCGGTTCTTACACTGTTCCGCCGCCTGTTTCGTCCGCCGCGCGCTTGGTTCGGCGGGCCGCCGCAACGGTTGCAATCTTGGCAGAGCTGCGTCGGATGTAGCGCAGGGTCATGTCCTTCTTCGAATGTGTCAGGGCGCCTTGGATAGCGTCCAGATCGGCGCCGGCCTCTTCGGCCTCGGTCGCACCGCCGGCACGGGTGTCCATGCTCCAAACCTCGTCCGGGATGCCTGCCGCGCGAGCGATCTGCCTGAACCACCTAATATAGCTCCGGTAGCGGATAGGCAGACCGTGTTCGCCCTTGATGATGGCGCCCGCGCGTTCCTCGTGAGGGACTGCCTCCAGCAGCGGATAGAGCAGGGAATAGCTAGTCAGGTCGAATTCGGCAGCCGAACGGTATTTCGATTTCGATGTCTTCATGCGCCAGCGCCAACCGGGGATGTTCTCCCACCTGAAATATCCGGTCCATATTTCATTTCCGTATACGATTGCGTTTTTGACGTCCGCCTTGGCGGGAGCCCATTCACCGATGATGTCCTTTTGACGCAGGAGCAATTCGAACTGTGCTGCTACACCAATCGCGAGATACCGGGCGCGCTCCGGCGCTAGCGTGCCAGCTCTAACCATATCCAACGCTGTCCGCACGAAAGAGACCACCTGCGCGTAGGTCATTTCCTCGGTGCGAGCGTCCCCCTTTTCGAATTGGACGAGCTTCAACTCCTCAGCGAGCAGTTTGCACTCGGGATGCCGCAGCGCGGCAGAGAAGCGTAGAACCGTGCGGAACATTGCAACCGCGTTATGAGCGCGGTCTACACGCTCCGCCCCGTGCAGCTCGTTCGGCTTGCGCCATTCCGAATACCAATGCTCTACGTCAATCACGGTTAGATTGCGGATCAGTCGCCTGCCGACCGTTGCCTCGATGATTTTCAGGCTGTCGGTATAGCTCTTGCGGGTGTTGCGCTTGACCTTGTGGAAGCGCGAATGCGGATGTTCCTGATAGACCCGGCAGGCCGAAAATACGGTGCCGTCGTAGCGGGTAAATTTCGGGCCGCCGTCTTTCGATTGGTCAGCAATCCACGCTCGTAGACGCGCGGTATGCTCAAGGCAAAGCGCGGATAGCAGGACTTCGTCCGCGTCTGCCGGTAGCCGAATGCATTTGTCGGGGAAGCCCATGGGGTCTCGCGTTACCTGCCTTGCCATCCAATAGGGAAGGTTGTGGCGTCCGCGCTTGAGGCCGGGCGTGGTGCTGCGTTGAGCCATCGAAATTCTCCGGGCCGTCGTCGGCTGCACCAACAGGGTCATCTTTTCCAACTCCATTATGCGCGTCTAGCCACCCTTTTACAGCAGGCCAGTATCGCCCCCTGAACAAGGGGTTAGCCTTGGGAAAACCTTCGCGCTCCAGGGCCCGCAGCGCAGATCGAAAGCGGTCGCGCCCAACGCGCGGCGAAATCAGCGGGCGCAAATCCTCGTCAGATAGGAAAAGACCGGGCGGCAACTCAAACACCCGCTTGTGCTGGTGCTAATTCGTCAATGCTAAGACGCAAAGAAGAATCGCAAATCTGCGGGGTAGTTCGAAATCGGATCACTTCCGCGACAGCGGCTTTGTGACACCCAATCGCGGTGCGTTTCAGATTGCTACTGGCCGTTACAGCTTTGCCGTCAAAACCAGCGACCATGTTTCGCGGTGATCCGAACTGCCGCATATAGCGTCGTCGATCGGGCCGAGCCTTGGAATAGGACTTGAGGCAATAGCCAGCACCACGAAGGTTTGGCGACTTAGTCAGGACGAGTTGGTATTCTTCATTTTCTTTCGCCCAAGCACCGCCCGCAGCCTTCAATGCTTTGCGGATCAATTTCTCAAGGTGAGGCTCAAAGGCGATCTCGCCGTGAGCGTGAAGCACACCTTTGTCGCTTTCCTCTATTGCAAACCAGAAGGGCGTAGGAACGCCCACAGATGCCCCTAGAGTGCGCTGAAGCTGCCGAACTACTCTGCGGTGCAGCCAAGCTAGGCAGTGCTTCCGTTGGCCCCGTGCAATTGCCTCCACGCGGCTAGATAGATTCAAGTCAAATTTTCGGACGTTTCCGCCGACCCTGATCGCGACCGCGTAGAAGAGGCCTCTCACGTCGTCGTGGGTATCGCGCCACGCCTTTGGAGTCATAGGGTATGCGTTGAGAGGTAACGTGAGAGGTGAACGTGTAATAATAGGCCGACCTACTAAAGGGTATGTGGCAGCATCAACCCTCGCGAAATAGCCACAAGCCAACAAATCCGCGACAAAACTTCCGTCGCACGGCAGCCATTTACGCGGCTTCCGTGTTCCGCATTTGTCAGCAGATTTTGGGTGAAGCCTGCCGATCATGCTGCCCTCGTCTCGGCTTTATTGCCGAAGGGTACGTATATCGATCTGCCAGCCTTGCGGAATTGGCAACTAATGTAATTGCATTAGTTGCCTACGGGAAGATTTTCTAAACGTTCTATAACGCTTGCGATCATCAAGGCCGCATTAAGAAAGAAAGACGAAATTGCAATGGCTAAGCGTCAAGCGACAACAATAACATTACCAACGGAGCGGGCATCACAGTTGCGCGCCATCGCGGCGGCCCACGGCCTGTCGCTAACTGATCTTATCCGCACGTACATTGAAGGCGAGATTCGAGCAGGCGTAATCCCGGATGAAGTCCCGGGGTTTCGAGTAAGTGTCGTTAACGGGCTTATTGAATTTGAACTTCAAGGGAGAACGATCGCTTTTACAATGAAAGAAGCTAGTACTGTCGCAGATGCTTTAGAGCAGACGGATCCTGACTACGGGATAAACTTAGAAAATGGCGAGCTACAGTTACAGATTTGCCGCAGAGGACGGGGCTTGGTGATTAAATATTGCGACAGCGAAAAAATGAGACAATGGTCTCGAAAACATCTGTCGGCCTCCACTATACCGTGGACTCGTCGAGGCCTTGCGCAGTCCACCGCGCGTGATTTGGGCCGCCTTTTTCGAACCGCATTAAAGCAGCAGTCGCCGCAGTGAGTTGATGGCAACTAATGCAATTGCACTAAGTGCCACAACACGGATACGAAATTTCCCGCTAAAGCTCCATTCAGGACGAAAGTCATCATTCTTCAAATGGAGTTTTCAATATGCCGCAGTTCAACGATGTTCGCGCCCGCAGGTATGAAACGACTCTAGCTAATCTACGCGAAATGTTCGCGGAGGAGAGACAGAACTTGCGAGATCTAATAAACGATCCAGAGTGGGCTGACCATAAAGAAGGGGCGGAGACCGAAATCGCGATGTTAAATCGTGTTCAAAAAGATATTTTCCGCCTATTTTATGACAAATATTGAAATCATGGAGAGAACTTGCTCAATCAAACAGGCAGCAAATCATGCGGCGTGTTTGAAGTGTTTTCGGTTGAAATTGCTATCGCCGATGTAAAGGCAAATTACAACGGCGGAGCTTATCGCACTTGACCGGGCGAAGGTCTGCGGTAAACGCAGCGGATTCGAAAGCCAATTCACTTGCGAAAGTATGTCCGGTCAACAGCGGGCGAACGCGAGCCAGTTTTTTCCAGCCGCTTTCAAACGCTCTTTCGTCTTTAACATCAACTAGATAAATGTGCGGCACCAGCCCGGTCCACTACTCAGGGGGAGGTTCTCCACGCTAGCACTAGGCGGACTTGCGTCTATTCATTGATTAGAGCAAGATTCTTCTACTTTTTGGGCGGGGGCTATCCTTGGATAGTCACAAATGTAGCTCGGAATCGGGCGGTTGGTGCGCTCGAAATCTGGAATGTGGCGAGTCGTCATCGGGCAATGCACTTCGCATTCACAATAGTGAGTATCCTGTCTTTTTGTTGGCTGCTGTTTCACGCCTTCACAGACATCGCGAGTGTTTTGGCTGGTGAAATTAGTTGGCCAGAAAAATGCGTCGGCGTTGTTGCAGTAATTAGCTTTGCAATAAGATATTATGGTCAACACGCTTCCTCTGATATTGCCAGGATTTTGGGTTGGCTGAGCCAGATTGCGCGAACCGGCCGTATTTTGTTTTGGAAACTGTCCAAAATTTTAGGCCGTTATTTTGGGTCGTCTGAAGATATTTTACGCCGAAATACGCGACGCATAGATAATGGCGCCATTTGTGGGCCAATAGAAACCGATTTTGTAAAATCAAATCAGGGGTTGCTTCCAGC
>Ga0206917_1175_pt1 | contig 15245 bp, 12 predicted proteins | sample Alteio_BWOrgHeat_68_FD_152931 | JGI IMG/M metagenome (GOLD analysis project Ga0206917, IMG submission 152931) | Enriched cells from forest soil in Barre Woods Harvard Forest LTER site, Petersham, Massachusetts, United States -... | ecosystem: Environmental > Terrestrial > Soil > Temperate forest >...
TGACGATTGACGTCGAAGAGGACGGCACGGTCACCATCGCCGGCGCGGACGAAGCCTCGGTGAAAAAGGCGCTCGGTCGCGTGGAAGCGATGACCGCGAGCGTGCAGGTTGGCCGGATTTACGAAGGCACGGTGACAAGCGTGAAGGACTTCGGCGCGTTTGTCGAGATTCTGCCCGGCAAAGACGGGTTGTGCCACATCAGCGAGCTCGCGGACGACTATGTGTCGAGCGTCGGCGACGTGTGCCGCGTGGGCGACACGATGATGGTCAAGGTGATCGCCGTCGACGAGCAGGATCGCGTCAAGCTGAGCCGCAAAGCGGCGATGCGGGAGATGGCGAGCGCTGAATCGAATGGTGATGGGGAAGCGTAAGCTTTCTTGCAACCACGAAAAAACACGAAACGCCTGGCGGCGGTTGCTGCCAGGCGTTTTTTCGTGGATTCGCGTCGGTTATCATTGGGTCTATGGCAGCTCAGCCCGAGTTACAGCCGACGATGGATGATTCCGCCGCCACGGTGAAGCGGTTGATGGATCAGTACACCGAGATCGCGCGGCTCGCCGGGGGACTCGCGCACGAGATTAAGAACCCGCTGTCGACGATTCGCCTGAATATGGAGCTGTTGGCGGAGGATTTGGGCGAGTCGGAATCGCCGGCGGCGAGGAGATCGATCAAGCGGATCGACGTGGTGCGCCGCGAATGCCAGCGGCTGCAATCGCTGCTTGATGATTTTCTGAATTTCGCCAAGACGCGCAGGCTGCACTTATTGCCCACTGATTTGAATCGCCAGATTGAGGACGTGCTCGAATTCTTCGCGCCGGAAGCCAAGGTTGCGGGAGTCGAGATTGTGCGGTATCTCGATCCCGACTTGCCGCGGGTGCTGTTGGATCGAGAAACGTTTCGGCAGGCACTGTTGAATTTGATCATCAATGCCAAACAGGCGATGCCGGAAGGCGGGCAACTTGTGTTGCGAACTGCGGCTGAGCGGAACATGGTCGTGGTGTACCTGATCGATACGGGAATGGGGATGGACGAACGGACCGCGCTGCGAATGTTCGAGCCTTTCTATACGACGAAGCCGGGTGGATCCGGACTCGGCCTACCGACGACGCAAAAAATTGTGGAAGCCCACGGCGGAAGGATTGGCGTGCAAAGCGAGGTGGGCCGTGGGACGCAAATCACGATCGAGTTGCCGGTGCCGCCGCGGCTGGCGGGGGAATAGGCGTGTTTCGAGGCGCGGGGTCGCCCCCTTTCGAGTGCGGAAGCGGGGGCGTATCATCGGTTCATGCCTCCAAAAGCTTCGACTACTGCGAGTGCCGGACCGCCGATTCAGGTGCTGGTCGTTGATAACGACTTGGCACATGCCGAGACCATGGCGGATAGTTTGCGCAGCATAGGCTTCGAGTGCACGGTAGCGGGGAGCGGCAAAGAAGCGATCTCGCTCTTGGAATCGAGCACGTTCGAGATCGTGATCACCGATTTGCAGATGCCGGACGTCGGCGGGCTGGAGGTGCTTGCCAAGAGCCGCGAGTTGCAACCGGATGCGGAAGTGATTTTAGTTACGGGGCACGGGACGATCGAGTCGGCGGTCGAGGCGATGCAGCGGGGAGCTTTCAATTATTTGCTGAAGCCACTGGATTTGAAGCAGCTGCGAGCGGTGGTTGAAAACGCGGGGCGAAGCCAGTATTTGCGGCGCGCGAACGCGGAGCTGCATCGGCGGCTGGATGAGCGGTTTGGCTTCGAAGGCGTGATCGGCAACAGCCCGCAGATGCACGATGTGATCACGCGGCTGCAGCGGATCGCGCCGACAGATGCGACGGTACTGATTCAAGGTGACACGGGCACGGGCAAGGAACTGGTGGCGAAGGCGATCCACCAGAACAGCCCGCGGAAGAAGCGGCCGTTCGTGCCGCTCAATTGTGCGGCGCTAAGCGAGCATATTCTGGAAAGCGAATTGTTTGGGCATATTCGTGGGGCGTTTACGGACGCTTCCAATGATCGACAGGGCAAGTTCGAGTATGCGGATGGCGGGACGCTGTTTCTGGATGAAGTCGGCGACATGCCGATTCCGACGCAGATTAAATTGCTGCGCGTGCTGGAAAGCGGTGAGATTACGCGCGTGGGATCGAATGAGCCGGTGAAGGTGAATGTGCGAATCTTGTCGGCAACCAATCGGGATTTGGAGAAGGCAATTGCCTCGGGTTCGTTTCGCGAGGATTTGTACCATCGGTTGAAGGTGGTAACGATCGTGTTGCCGCGGCTTGCGGATCGGCGCGAGGATATTCCGCTGCTCGTGGATTACTTCGTCAAGGAGCATTCGAAGCGGCATCAGAAAACGATTCGTGGCATTTCGACGGCGGCGCGGCGCCGGTTGCTCGCCTTCGATTGGCCGGGGAATGTGCGGCAACTGCGGAATGTCATCGAAAGCATGGTGGTCGTCGACATTGATGAGGTGCTGGACCTAGACGATCTGCCGTCGGAACTTGCGCCGCCGGTCGGCGAAGAGGCGACGGATGGCGTTGTGAACGCTGGCGACGGTCTACATCAGCTGGTCGGGAAATCGATGAACGAGATTGAAGCGATGTTCATTGGCGAGACGCTTAAGGTGACGGCCGGCAATCGCGAGGAAGCGGCGAGCATGCTGGGCATCGGCGAACGGACGCTGTATCGGAAGATTAAGGAATACGGGCTTTCATAAGATTTCGCGCAGTGTTCGGAAAAGAATAACTTCTATATTCTTTGCGCCTTTGCGAGATCTTTTGAATTTGAATCAGGATGATTTTCGCTATGCCGACCATTCAGCAACTATCGCCGAGCGTGGTGAATAAGATTGCGGCGGGGGAGGTGATTGAGCGGCCGGCGAGCGTGCTAAAGGAGCTGCTCGAGAACTCGGTAGATGCCGGGGCGACACGGATTGATGTGACGCTCGAAAAGGGCGGCAGCGATGTCATTCGCGTGGCGGATAACGGGTGCGGCATCGCCGTTGAGGAGTTGCCGTTGGCGGTGGCGAGCCATGCGACAAGCAAGATTCGGTCGGCGGATGATTTGTTCTCGGTGATGACGCTCGGGTTTCGGGGCGAGGCGCTGGCTTCAATTGCGGAAGTGAGCCGGCTCGTGATTCGCAGCCGTACGGCGGACGCGGAGAGCGGCGCGGAGCTTGAGATTGTAGGCGGCGCGGCGAGCCCGGTTCAACCAATTGGCTGCCCGGTCGGGACGACGATCGAGGTCCGCAATCTGTTTTTCAATACGCCGGTGCGGCATAAGTTTATGCGGTCACCGCAGACGGAGATGGGGCATTCGATCGAGGCAGTCACGCGGTTGGCCCTCGCGCATCCGCATATTCATTTCACGCTGTCTCACAATAGTCGGACGATCCACGACTTGCCGCCAGTGGCAACCATTCGCGGTAGGATCGCGGCGTTTTTTGGCGATGAGTTGGCGGATGATTTGATCGAAGTCGCGAGCGATAGCGATGGAGTGACGTTAAGCGGGTTTGTTGCGAACCCGATGCATAGCCGGGCGACGGGGCGGATGCAGTATTTGTTTCTCAATGGGCGGGCGATTCGAGATCGCGCGCTGCAGCATGCATTGGGCGAAGCGTATCGAGGATTGTTGCTTACGGGACGGCAGCCGATTTGTTTTTTGCGGCTGGAGATGCCGGCGGACCTGGTCGATGTGAATGTCCACCCGACGAAGCAAGAAGTGCGTTTCCAAGATTCGGGTCGGCTGTACAGTTTGCTGTTGGGGACATTGCGGACCAAGTTTTTGTCGACCGATTTGCAAGCGCGCGGTGCAACTCCGGCGGCGATGGGGCCGAATCGATTTCAAACAGATGAAGCTGCGTCGGGCGCGAGCGAGCTCGTCAGTTGGGCGAAGGAGCAATTGGGGCGGCAGACTGCAGAACAGCTACGAGCGCCTATCGAAACAAATGATACTCGCCGGAGTATATCGCCGTGGCAGGCGACAGGTCGCGAACCTTTGAGCCTACATCGGATCGATGGGCCAGCTGCGTTACCATTCGAAATGGGACGGCCGGTTGGCGGATTTGATATCGGGCAGAATACGGAGACGGCGCCGCGGGAAGCTATGAGTGAGGATCGGGGACGGGAACGCCCCGGCTCGCTCGAATCGCAGAACGCGTTGCAGGTGCATAATCGCTATTTGGTCGTGGAAACGGACGCGGGGATTGAAGTCATCGATCAACACGCGCTGCATGAGCGGATTTTGTACGAGCAGATTCGGGAGAAAGTGCTCGCGGGCGGACTGGAATCGCAGAAGCTGTTGGTGCCGGAGCCAGTCGATTTGACCGCGACCGAGGCCGCCATCGCTCTGGAGCACGCGAACGTTTTGGCCCAACTCGGTGTCGAGATTCAGCCGTTCGGTGGTGAGACGGTTTTGGTTTCGAGTTATCCGGCGATGCTTTCCAATTTGAGCCCGGCGGAAGTGTTGCGGGACCTCGTTGAAAAGCTGCTCGCGGGCGGGCGGCAGCCGGAGGCCCGGGATTTGGTCGATGAGCTGTTGCACATGATCGCTTGCAAGGCGGCGGTGAAGTTTGGTGACCGGCTTACGACGGAGGAAGTCGACTCGCTACTGTCGCAGCGGCATTTGGCTCAGGACCAACATCACTGCCCGCACGGCCGACCCACCGCACTCGTTTTTACGCGGGAAGACCTGGATCGGCAGTTTAAGCGGATTTGATGGAAATTGGCCGGTAGGTCACAATGGAAGGGCGGCACATGCCAAATTCGGATTGCGGATTTCGGAATGCGGATTAAATTTGCGGGCGTTTCGTTTCCGCCAGCAGATTTCACTTTTTCTCGCCCCTGATCACCGACCTCTCCATCCCTCCTCATGATTTGCGTAAGTATTGGTCGCAGCCGACATAAGCACATGCTGGCCGAGCATGCGCACCTGGTGGAGCAGGGGGCGGAGCTGGTCGAGCTGCGTCTGGATTACATCAGCTCCCGAGTGAACATTCAGCGATTGCTCAAGGATCGGCCGTGTGCCACGGTCATCACGGTTCGCCGCGAACAGGATGGCGGCAAGTTCACGGGCAGCGAAGACGCCCGGTTGATGATGCTTCGCGAAGCGATCGCGAACGGGGTTGAGTACGTCGACCTGGAGGACGACATTGCTGGCAAGATTCCGCGATTCGGGAAGACGAAGCGGATTATCAGTTATCACAACTTCCGCAACACGCCAGACAATTTGCGGGAAGTGCACGACCGGATGAAGGCCCTCGATGCGGACATCGTGAAGATCGCCACGATGGCGAATCAACCGCACGATGATTTGCGCGTGCTAGAGATGATGCAGGAGAGTGATTGTCCGACGATCGGGATGTGCATGGGCGATATCGGCACGCCGTCGCGGATTTTGGGTCCGAAGTTCGGCGCCCCATTTACTTACGCCACGTTCCATCACGAGCGCGCACTCGCGCCCGGGCAGCTGAGCTATGACCAAATGGTCAACGTGTTTCGGCACAACAATATCAACTCGAAATCGGCGGTCTACGGCGTGGTTGCGGACCCGGTCGGTCATAGTTTGAGCCCGCAGATTCACAACGCAGCGTTCGGCGCGGCGGGCATTGATGCGGTCTACGTGCCGTTTCGTGTTCCGTTTGACGTACTGGGGCAATTCGTCGAGGACGTGCCGAGGCTCGGCATCAAAGGGCTGAGCGTTACGATTCCGCACAAGGAAGCGATCTCGAAGTTTTTGACAAAGGTCGATCCGGCGGTGAAGGGGATCGGCGCCGTGAACACGGTGCTCTTCAAAGGCGAAGAGGTGCTGGGCTATAACACCGACTACAAGGCGGCGATGGATTGCTTGGAGCACGCGCTGGGCGGCGCAGTGCTACCGGGGCAGACAAGCCCGCTGCAAGATAAAAAGGTTTTAGTTTTGGGGGCTGGCGGGGTTTCTCGGGCGGTGATGTACGGGCTGCAACGGCGTGGCGCCAAGGTTACGATCGCAAGCCGAACGAAGCAGCGAGCGCAATACCTGGCGGATACGTTCGGTGGGAAATGCATCGAATGGGCGGCGCGACATGTACCGGCGGATATCATCGTTAATTGCACACCGGTGGGCATGCACCCGAATGTCGACGAATCGCCGTTTAACAAATCGAACCTCAAGCCAACAATGGTCGTGTTCGACACGGTCTACAATCCGGAGTCGACCTTGTTGCTCAAAGAAGCTCGCTCGCACGGATGCCGTGTTGTGACGGGAGTTGAGATGTTCATTCGGCAGGCTGCGTTGCAGTTTCTGCTGTTCACGGGGCAGGAGGCATCCGAACCGTTGATGCGGGAGACGCTGAAGCGGGCGATTGGGCCGGTGAAGTATTAATCGAAGTTGGAAGTAGGAGGGGAAGGATGCTTCCGCGGCGGTATGGCTCACGGCAATGATTCGCCTGTTTTTCTGATTGGGTACCGCGGGACCGGGAAGTCGACCGTGGCGCGCGAGCTGGCGGCAAAGCTGGAGTTCGACGCGGCGGATTCGGACGTCGTGGTGGAAAACGAGGCAGGCAAAACTCTAGCTCAAATTTTTGCTGAGGATGGCGAGCCAGCGTTTCGTGAGTTGGAAGCCCGGGCGGTGACGGCGCTCAGCGGCAAGCGTCGGATGGTGGTTTCGCTTGGGGGCGGGGCGGTTTTGCGTGAGTCGAATCTAGAAGTGATTCGTCGGGCGGGGCCGGTCGTTTGGTTGACGGCGAGTGTCGACACGATTTTGGATCGCGTGAATCGAGATGAAACGACGGCTCATCGGCGGCCGAATTTGACTGTGGCCGGCGGGCGGGCGGAAATTGAAGAGTTGTTGGCGGTGAGGACGCCGCTGTATCGCGAATGTGCTACGCTTACCGTGGATACCGAGGGTAAGACCGCGGCCGAAATCGCGGATGAGATTGTCGCCCGCTTGTGAGCGCGCGACGCACTGCATGGATGGATCAATGCTGCTGTTCGCCATTCGGCTGATTCTTGTTTTTCTGGGCGGCGCGTGTCTCGGTTCGATTGCGAACTGGGCGATCTACACATTTGCGTGGAACTCGCGGCCGATTTCGCCGTGGGGGCGGGTGCCAGAAGGCATGCCGCCGCGAAGCGGGCGCGATCGGGTGCCAATAGTGGGGTGGTTTCTGCTAAACCGCGAAGCGGCGGTTTTTGGGCCGCGGTATTGGTGGCGGCCTTTGTTGCTTGAAATTGGGACGGGGGTTGCGCTCGCGGCGTTGTATTGGTGGGAAGCTGTACGGCTGGGGTTGATCCAGGGGCAGTTGGGGAGCGCGCTCGTCGTGCCGCCGACGGGAGCGATTCATTGGCAGTTTTTTGGGCATGCGATTTTGTTGGGATTGATGCTGGCGGCGTCATTCATCGATATCGATGAGAAGATCATTCCTGATGCGATCACCGTGCCGGGCACGTTGTTGGGGCTGCTGCTGGCGACGCTCGTGCCGATCTCGTTACTGCCGAATGTGATGGAGCGCCGCGCGCCGCTCGATGAAGTGCCGTCCGTTGGATTATTGCTTCGCAGCGGTGGGCCAGCACTCGGGCCGAATGGCGACAAATTGTGGATGGAGCCGGCGACGGCGGTTGCTCCGGCAGACTGGCCGCCGAATTGGGGAACGCCGCGGACGTGGCCAGCGCTGGCAGTCGGCGTCGGTTGTTACTGGCTGTGGTGCTTTGCGCTCGCGCCGCGAATTTGGCGAGGGAGTCGTGGGCCGTGGTTTGCGCTGCAGTTAATTGGTGTGCGTCTGAAGCGCGAATTCTCGCGGCCGCCGATGCGGTTGCTCGTGGTATCAGGCACGGTATTCATCGTCTGTGTGTGGCGGTTCGACCCGCTGAACCCGACCCTCAATCCGACGAGCACCGATCCCATCAGCCCCAACGGCCAGTACCGTATTCCGACGTCGAACCCATTCCAAGCCCCCGGTCAGGTTCCTGAGATCTATGCCTACGGCTTCCGCAATCCGTATCGCTTCTCGTTCGACTCAGCCAACGGCGATTTGATCGTCGGCGACGTCGGGCAGAACACCGTCGAAGAAATCGACCGCGTCGTTAAGGGCGGCAACTACGGCTGGAACACGAAAGAAGGGACATTCACCTTCAATTCAACCACCGGCACCGTGATTGCTAATAGCCCGGGCGTCCCGGCCGGCTTGATCGATCCCATTAGCGGTCCGCTAGGAACGCTCGAGTACGATCACCAAGATGGTATCTCGATCACGGGCGGATTTGTTTACCACGGAACGGGAATACCTGCGCTGGACGGCAAGTATGTGTTCGGTGACCTCGCACTCACGCCGGCCCCGGTGCGGATCGACGGCCGCCTGTTCTATGCTGACCTGCAAACAGGCCAGATCAGCGAGTTCCAGTTGCCGCAATTCTCAAACGGCAAATTGCCGGATCAGCTCACGGTCCACGGCTTCGGGTTAGGCGGCGACGGCGAGCTTTACGCCATGGTCACCAACACCGCTGCGAATGGCACGGGCGGCATCGTGTATAAGCTGGTATCGTTCGTCCCGGAGCCGACCTCCGGCGCGTTGCTGTCGTTCGGCATCCTGTTGCTTAACAGCAAGAGACGTCGCAGAAAATAAGCCGCGGGGCGTTAGCCCCCGGCTGTCTTGGCGGTGCAAGGGTCCGGCGCGATCCAACTACGTTGAGTGAACCTGATATTCAGGGTCGCGCCGACCCACCGCCAATTGATCGACGCCGCGAAAATCTTGTTCGCTTAGACGCGCGATGGTTCGATATGCACAAGCGCGTCCATCACATTGTGATTGGACTCCATCAGCGCGTCTTTCACGCGGTGAGCGATCGTATGGCCGTCGCGGACCGTCATTTCCGCCGGTACTTCGACGTGGATATCCACCCACAAGCCAAGGCCGCTTCTCCGCACGCGGCACAGATCGATTCCCGTAACCCCCTCTACGCCGGCGGCAATGTGGCGAATGTCGTCGACCACGGCCGCGGGCGGCGAAATATCTAGAATCTCCCGCCAAGACGTTCGCAGCAGCAGCCCGCCGTTGAACGCAATCACGGCCGCCGCAAATAATGCGGCCCAGTCGTCCGCGCTCTCGTACCCTTTGCCAGCCACGAGCGCGATGGAAATTCCGATGAGCGCCGCGAGCGACGTCAGTGAATCGCTACGATGATGCCAGGCGTCAGTCCGCATTGCATTGCTGTCGATCGTTTTGCTGGTCCGCAACAAATACCGATAGAGCAACTCTTTGATGACGATGACTACGATCAGCACCACCAGTGTGAACGGCGCTGGGGCATGGTGCGGTATCCGAATTTCGCGCACGCTTTGAATCGCGATGCCAATCGCCGTCGCCAAGAGCGAAGCGGCGATTACGAGTGCTGCTACCGGCTCGATCTTGCCGTAACCGTACGGATAGCGCTCGTCCGGCGGTTGAACTGCTATTTTGAGGCTGCCGGCAACGACCAGGCCGCTCACCACGTCCAGCATCGACTCGACACCATCCGCGAGCAAAGCGTACGAGTTGCCGAGTATGCCAGAAACGATTTTGACGGCTCCGAGCAGGACGCTGATGAAGACGCCGCCCAAACTTGCCCGAATTCCCGTGGCAGCCGATTGATCAAGCTTCGAGCGAACGGCGTCGGTTTGATGGAGAAGCTGCGGCATGGGTCAACGCTTAACGAACCGACGAACTCAGTGACCCTTCGTCCGCTACTCTTCTTCGACTTTTACTTTCGCCTTGGCGATGATTTGCTGCTGCACGTTCGGCGGCACCACATCGTATCGCGAGAATTCCATTGTATAGCTGCCCTGCCCGCCCGTCATCGACGACAGCGTACGAGCGTAAGTCATCACCTCCGCTAGCGGACAAGTCGCCTCGACCGTGGTCATGCCGCCGCCTGCGGAATCCATGCCTACCATTTGCCCGCGCCGGCCCGAAAGATCGCTCGAAATATCACCCACCTTGTCGACCGGCACCGTGATCGCAAGCTTCACGATCGGTTCCAGCAAGCTCGGCCGCGATTCTCGAAACACGTTCGCAAACGCCTGGCGCGCCGCAATTCGAAATGCCGTTTCATTCGAATCGACCGGGTGATCTTTCCCGAAGTGAACCTCGGCGCAAATGTTCTGAACCGGGTAACCAGCAACCACGCCCGAGGCGATCTTCTCCAAAAACCCTTTTTCAATCGCCGGCAGGAAGTTGCCTGGAATCGTACCCCCCACCACCGTATCGACAAACAAAAAATTGTTCTTCGGATGATGATGCATGTTCTTCAAATGTGGAAACCGTTCCTTGGTCGCGAAATTCTCGGGCTTGGTGCCGTCGGGAAACGGATACATTCGCAGGTGCACTTCTCCAAACTGGCCCGAGCCGCCCGATTGCTTTTTATGGCGATAAGCGCCATCGCCGTTCGTCTGAATCGTCTCTCGGTAAGGAATCTTCGGCTCGTGCGACTCGACTTCGACCTTATCGCGCCGCTTTAGCCGCTCTCGCAGCAATTGCAAGTGAAGCTCGCTCATTCCCGTGAGCACCATCTCCTTGGTTTCTTGATCGTGATCCAAATGCACTGTGCGGTCTTCCTCGGTGATTTTGTGCAGCGCGCCCGATAGCTTCGTCTCATCTCCCCGCGTCTTTGGTGCCACAGCTAACCCAACCATCGGCGTTGGGAATTTGATCGCCTGCAGCTCGACGTCGCCTAGCGACGTGCCCGTATGCAAATCTTCTGTCTTGGCGACTGCGACGATTTCTCCAGCTGCCCCCTGCTCGATCGGCTCCGTCTTTCCACCCTGTACAGAAAGCAGCGGTCCAATTTTGACTCCTTTCCGCGCCATGGTCGCATGCACGGTACTGTCTTTCTTGAGTGTGCCAGCGAAAATTCGAATGAAGCTCAGTCGTTGCACGAATGGGTCGATCCGTGTCTTAAACACCTGGGCGGCAAGTGGCGCTGTTGGGTCGCATTTCAACGTGATTTCATCGCCATCTTTCTTCGCCTCACGCGAAATCGCCGTCGGCGGAAGTGCCGCTAGCGCCAACACGCTAAGCAGCTCGTCGATCCCCACTCCCGTCTTGGTTGCCACGCACACGATGGGCGTCAGAGTGCCCTGCTTCACCGCCTCGCCGCATAGCCGCTCCACATCGGCTTTCGAAGGTAGTTCGCCCTCGAGGTATTTCTCCATAACCGCTTCATCGGTTTCCACAATCGTTTCGAGCGCTTGCTCGTTGAGCGACGTCGGGTCGATCAGCGCTCCCGTCGTGTCTTTCGGCACATCCAGCGTACTGATGACGCCCTTCAAATCGTGCCCATGCCCGATCGGCACGTTGAACAGCACGCATTGGTGACCGAAAACTTCGCGAATGGAATCGATCAATCCAGGAAAGTTGACGTTCTCGGTATCAAGTTTCGTGATGCACAAAATGCGGCCTAGTCCTGCATCGCCCGCTTCCTGCCACACCCGACGGGTGTTCACCTTGATACCCGCGTGGGCATCGATCGTAATCAGCGCGGTTTCCACGGCGCTGAGCGCCCCAATGGTCTGACCAATGAGATCTGGATACCCAGGCGTATCGATAAGGTTAAATCGTTTGCCCGCATGATCGAAATGCACGACCGCGGCTTCTATCGAGTGTTTGTGGTGCTTCTCCTCTTCGTCGAAGTCGCAAATGCTCGTGCCGTTGTCCACGCTTGGTTGGCCGCTCACGGCGCCAGTTTTCACCAACAAATGGTCCACCAGCGTTGTCTTGCCAGAAGACCCATGCCCGCAGACCGCGATGTTGCGAAAATCCTCGACGTTTCTGGCCATGACCGCTCCTACCACAAACGGTGTGCTGCTTTCGGTTCCACCTTAAAACATAAACCGCCAACGCTGTTCACCGCGGCCGCAGTTTCCGCCGGGGCGGATCGCAGCGCGTCGTGAGCAACCTTGGCGGCTCGAAACATTTCGTTAATGTGCTTTGCTAACTACTTCGCCCGCGGCGACGCGAATTGCGTCTTCCAGCGAAAGCGTCCCCTCGTAAAGCGCCCGTCCAATCACACACCCTGCCAACCCAGCCGCGGCCAACCTCGCCACGTCATCCAGCGTCGTTACTCCGCCCGATGCCACGATCGGCACGTCTACCGCCGCTTGCATCTCGGCCATCGCCGAAATATTCGGCCCGCGCATCATGCCGTCGGTCGCGATATCGGTGTAGATAATCGCTGCCAACGGTTCGTTGGCGAATTGCCGCGCCAAATCGATCGCCGTCACGTCGCTCGTATTAAGCCAACCGTCCGTTGCCGCGCGGCCATCGCGAGCGTCAATTCCGAGCACCAGTTTCTTGGGATATTTCCGGCACGCCGTGCGGAACCATTCGGGATCCGTGAGCGCCGAGGTACCGATCACGAGCCGCTTCAAACCGAAGTCGAAGATTTCCTCGACCGATTGTTCGTCGCGAATGCCGCCCCCAAGCTCGCATTCCATCTCGTCGCCGACCGCAGCCAAAATCTCTTGGACGCTGGGAAGATTGACCGGCAGCCCCTCCCGGGCACCCTCCAGGTCGACAATATGCAGATGCCGCGCCCCGCGCTCGACGAACTGCCGGGCAACAACGGCCGGTTCCTGAGCGAACACGGTTTCTTGCTGGTAGTCGCCCTGCCGCAGCCGGACGCACTTGCCACCCCGCAGATCGATCGCCGGCCACACTTGCATGGGGATAGGTTCCGGAAAAGGTGCCGCAGATGCCGCCAAATTGGCCCTGGCGCGGAACTAAAAATATCGCACAGGCACGGGGCAATATCAAGTACCTGCGGGGCCAGCCGATCCTCGCAAGTGCCCGCCCCTCAGCCAAGTTCGGCGAAGTTTTTGAGCACCCGTAAGCCGGCAGCCTGGCTCTTTTCCGGATGGAACTGCACGGCGAAAAGCTGATCGCGCCAAATGCTCGAACAGAACGGACCTGGATACTCGGTCTCCGTCGCGATTACGCTGCCATCGCGTGGCGTCACGTAATACGAGTGGACAAAGTAGAAGTGTGCGCCGTCCTCGACTCCCTCAAAAATCGGCGGCCGCCGCTGAAACCGCACCTGGTTCCAACCCATGTGCGGCACCTTAAATTCCGCCGGCACCTTGAATCGCACCACTTCTCCCGGGATGACGCCCAATCCTTCGTACTCGCCGTCCTCGTAGCTCTTGTCGAACAGCATCTGCAGCCCCAGGCAAATGCCCAGAAACGGCTTGCCGCTCCCAATTGCCGCCCGAATCGGCTCAACGAGTTTTCGCTCGCGCAACGCCGCGATGGCATCGCGAAAAGCCCCGACACCCGGCAACACAACTTTCGAGGCCTTCGCCACCACCGCTGGGTCGCTAGTAATCGTCGCCGAATGTCCCACCCGCTCGAACGCCTTCTGCACGCTCCGCAGATTCCCCATCTCGTAGTCAACAATCGCAATCATTGGGAAATCCAAAAATCCAGCGTAAATAAACGAGCATTTGGCGGGCTCGCTCGACGTGGCGGCCAACGTAGGGCAAGACTAGCCCTCGTCGAACAAAGTTCGCGCAACCGCGATTCTACCCAAGAATCCCCGCCGCGTCAGCCGACCTAACGCCGCATCGTTTCCGGATAGATCACGATTTCCACGCGCCGATTGCGGGCCCGCCCCGCCTCGGTACCGTTGGAAACCACCGGATGACTGCCGCCATGACCGACGACAAAGAGTTGCCGCGTCGGCATCCCGCCCGTGCGCGTGAGTCCGTCATAGACCGCCATCGCCTGTGCAACAGACAGATGCTGGTCGGTCGGATACTGCGGCGAGGCCGGCGGGCTCCCATCCGTGTGCCCCTCGACGCCAATCAACTGCTGCGGGTAGTTCTGCGTCAGATCCGCCGCAATCGTTTTCAGAAGCGCGTCCGCGCCCGGCTTCAGCTGCGCCGTTCCATAATTAAAAAGCTGATCGTCCGGCAATTCGATCCGCACTACGTCACCGTCCTGCCGCACATTAATGCCCGGCATGTTCGTGACCGTCAGACTGCGAAGCAGCGTGTTGTTGGCATGAATCTCTGCCTGGCTCCGCGTTTGAATGCTGGCCGCCATCGCCGTCGTGCGGCCGCGCAGTTGATCGTTATCCGTCTGCATCGCGACGAGCCGATCGGTCGTGTCCTTCAACTGCGACTGCGTCGCCCGCACTTGCTCTTCGAGAATTTGTGATTGCTGCTTCGTCTGAGCGAGCATCGACTGCAATTCCTGATTGTCGTGATCGAGCGCCGCCGCTCGCTGCTGATACTGTTGCGTCTGTTGCGCCATCGCCGTCTGTTGTTGTGGCGAAAGCGTCACCGGCGCGGCGGCCGTTGCCCCGTAAGGCGACGCCGAATACTGTTGCTGATTACATCCAGCCAACATCAGCGCGCCGAAGACGAGCGCGATCGCAATTCGATTCGAAAATGCGTTGGCAGATGGCACGGCCACGGAATCCTGTCGCGGCAAACGGGTGGAAAGAAGAGCGGCGAAGAGTACCAACTGGTAGCACGCCCGACAACCCCGCTACCCCCAGCCCTGCTATCGCCGCCTCGCCGCCAAAACCAATTCCATCGCTTGCGGTTTAGCTAGCAGTCACGCATTTTGCCGTGGGATAAACCCCATAAAACCGCCGAATGTAATTCCGATGCCAGCGCTGCGGCTTGTGCGGTTCCCACCCAAACCGTGCCATCAGCCGCTCCGAAAGCCGCATGTTCGCCGCATCGCAAACGATTGCGTCCGTCCGTTTGATCTCCGCAATGGCATCGAGCGCCGTGAGAGCCGCGCAAATCGTCCGATAGCTGGTCCCGGCGGTCGATACGATGTACTTCAGCGCCAAATAATTCGAGGCGCTGCGCGGCTGATTGAAATACAACAGGCAGCGATCTGCGTCACCTCGCGCGTGGTAACGCGTCCCCTGCGGCCACGCTTCGGGCAACGATACAAGTTTCGGCCAGACTCTTAAATGAACGGCTCGCAGTTCGCCCGCCACGACTTCAATGACGCCGTGCCGCCGCGCGCGCAACGCGTCGCGTCCGCTCTCGAGATCGCACACCGTTTCACACAGCCAGCTCATTGCCGAACTCCTCGGCAAGTATAGCTTGCTAGCCGAAGGCCGCGTCGCCGAAGAAAAATCGCTTAATTGCCGCCCACAACGCGAGCAGCAGCCCCAACAACACCAGGCAAACGATAAGTGCCGTGGGCACGAGCAATCCGGCTCCAAATAACGGCCGGCCCCATTCCCAAAGTGGCGCCCATTTGACGACCACCAGCGCCGCGCCCAAGCACAGAAACGGGC
>Ga0206917_1161_pt3 | contig 15087 bp, 11 predicted proteins | sample Alteio_BWOrgHeat_68_FD_152931 | JGI IMG/M metagenome (GOLD analysis project Ga0206917, IMG submission 152931) | Enriched cells from forest soil in Barre Woods Harvard Forest LTER site, Petersham, Massachusetts, United States -... | ecosystem: Environmental > Terrestrial > Soil > Temperate forest >...
TTTCAAAACAGCGTGCGACCGCTTTGACCCCGCCTATTATGAAAAATACAAAAAATGGTGTGACGAGTATTTTTTCCTCAAGCACCGGGACGAACCACGCGGCATAGGCGGCATTTTTTATGATTATCTGGAAGACGACTGGGACCGGCATTTCGCCTTCACGCAGGCCGTGGGCGAGGCCTTTGCGGATATTTACCCGGCGATCATGCGCCGGCGCCTGCACCTGCCGTGGACAAAAGAACAGCGCCATACGCAGCTGGTAAAACGCGGCCGCTACGTCGAATTCAACCTGCTCTACGACCGCGGCACCCGCTTCGGCCTGATGACCGGCGGCAATACCGAGGCTATTTTAATGAGCCTGCCGCCGGAAGTCGTATGGGAATGATTAAATTCATTAAACTGTAATATATCTCCGCCACCAGAATCACGTAAGCTGGCCGCCTAAATGGGGCAGCTATGCACGGCACATCCACAGACGAGAAAAAAGCCTTCGCCCGCAAACCCGGCTATGTCGTGGCATGCTCGGATTTGCATATCGGGCATTTGATTTCGCTGTTTACGCCGGATAGCGAAGCAATGACTGTCTGGCATAAAGCGGTGCAACGCTCGCAGCACATTGTGTATGTCGGCGATATTTATGAGTTGCTGTTTATCAAAAAAGACAAGGGCGCAGACAAAAAAGAAACGGTGGAAAACGCCATTGCAGCCGGCCTGCTGGATCTAGAACGGCAACTGAAGACCCATCCCGATAAATTTTTCCATTTCGTGCTCGGCAACCATGAAAATCTGAAAGATTTCCGCGCGGGCCTGGACGCGCTCGCGAGATATCCCAATTTTGAATGGCACCCGGAAGCAATAAAAATCGGCGAAACGATCTTCACCCATGGCGATCTGCAAAAAGCTAAACATGGAAAGAATGATACCGAGCGCCCCATGAGCGATATCGATGATGCCGCTAAAGCCGTCAAATTTACCGGAACGGTTGCAAAATTGGAAGATCCGGCTACGTGGGTTGGAAAATTTTATCCCAATTACACCAAACGCAAAAACAGAGCAGATACGGTTGCGCTCATCACCTTTACTGCGCTCGCGGAAGCCGCGCAAAACGGGACAGAATATAATGAAGACCTGGCCAGTATCACGTCCAGAAATCCCGATTATAAAAAACTTAGGGAGAAATTAGAAAAACATTACGCGCATAAAACGCTGCACTACCGCGAGGGCGGCAGTGAACACATGCTCGATAAGGCAGCATGGAAACAAATTTTACATATCGTTTCCGGCCATACGCATGTACCTTTTACCTATCACAAAATGGGCGCGGGCAGTAGCAAGCGCTTCATGCATAATACCGGAGCAGTGACGCGCGGCTTCAGCGAAGAGATGGGGTTTATTGCTGCCGAGTTGCGCGAAAACGGGACGCTGAATGATGTAGTTTCTTACGACGACTTCCAGAAAAAACCGGACCGGGCCACGTATGCGCAACAGCTGGTAAACTCCGGCTACGGCCACGCCGCCGAAGCCGCCTTCAGTAGATAAGCTTATCTACAATTTCCCGTGACAATGCTTAAACTTCTTCCCCGATCCGCACGGGCATGGGTCGTTGCGGCCGGTGCTGGGGGGGATAGGGAAATTGGCTGGGTTCATGGCGGGCGTTGCCGGGCGCGGCGGGCCGCCTTGCTGGGCGACAATGGCCGGCTCCTGGCGCGTCTCCACCATGCGGCGGGGTTTCACCGCATTTTCCCAACCAATCGGCGGCTCGACCGTAATTTCCAAATGCGCCGCCCGCTCCGTCACCTGTTCGCGCAACAGATGCAGCATGTTCTGGAACAGCGCGAACGCCTCCTGCTTATATTCATTCAGCGGATCACGTTGACCATAAGCACGTAGGTTGATGCCATGGCGTAAGTGGTCGAGCGTGTGCAGATGCTCTTTCCACAATTGATCGAGCGCCTGCAAGAGCACGCGCTTCTGCGCGATTTTAAACAGCTCGCCGTATTGAACGTCTTTAGCGTGCATCAGCTCATCCGCCGCTTTGCGGATGCGCTCCTTGATTTCCTCGTCGGCGATGCCCTCTTCCTTCGCCCACTCCACCACCGGCAGATGCAGCCCGAAAATGCGGAACATTTCCTTCGCCAACGACTCGGTGTCCCATTCATGGGCATATGCCTTGGGCGGAATATGGCGATCGACTAATTCATCCACCACTTCCTCGCGCATGGCGACAGTGGTTTCGGACACGTCGGTTGCTTCCATCAGCTCGATGCGCTGCTCGTAAATCACCTTGCGCTGATCGTTCATCACGTCATCAAATTTAAGCAGGTTTTTGCGCGTGTCGTAGTTGCGCGCTTCCACTTTCGTTTGCGCGCGTTGCATCGCACTTGAAACAAGTGGATGCGTTAGCGCCTCGCCCTCTTTAAATCCTTTGCTCATCATGCGTGACATCATCTCCGCCGCGCCACCGAAGATGCGCATCAAATCGTCTTCCAGCGAAATGAAAAACTTTGACGCCCCCGGGTCGCCCTGGCGGCCGGCGCGGCCGCGCAGCTGGTTGTCGATGCGCCGCGACTCATGGCGCTCGGTGCCGATCACATACAGCCCGCCTGCGTTCAATACTTCGTCTTTGCCGCGCGCCACTTCATTGCGCACCGTCATCTCGTAATCCGGCGCCGGGTTTTCGCCCAAATGTTGGCGGATAAGCATTTCCGCGTTACCGCCGAGCTTAATGTCCGTGCCGCGGCCCGCCATGTTAGTGGCGATCGTCACCGCGCCGGGGCGGCCGGCCTGCGCGATGATTTCGGCCTCCTGTTCGTGATAACGCGCGTTCAGCACTTGATGGGTGATGCCCGCTTTCTTGAGCTGCGCAGAAAGAAATTCGGATTTTTCGATCGACACCGTGCCCACCAGCACCGGCTGCCGGCGCGCATAGCATTCTTTCACCAGACCGATCACCGCATTGTATTTTTCCGCCGCCGTGCGGTAAATTTCGTCGTCATAATCCTGGCGCGCCACCGGCACGTGGGTAGGCACTTCCACCGTCTCCAGCTTATAAATATCGCGGAACTCGCCCGCTTCGGTCAGCGCCGTGCCGGTCATGCCGGAGAGTTTAGGATAGAGGCGGAAATAATTCTGGAAAGTGATAGAGGCCAGCGTTTGGTTTTCGTTCTGGATCTGCGCTTTTTCTTTGGCTTCCAGGGCTTGATGCAAGCCTTCCGAATAGCGCCGCCCTTCCATCATGCGGCCCGTGAATTCGTCGATGATGACAACTTTGTTGTCCTTCACGATATAATCCACATCGCGCGTAAATAGCTTGTGCGCACGCAGCGCCTGGTTCACGTGGTGCACCAGCGCCACGCTTTCCAAATCATAGAGCGATGCGTTGTTTTGCAGGAGCCCTTCCTGCGTCAGCAATTTTTCGATGTGCTTTACGCCCGCCTCGGTCAGCGTCACGCTGCGGCTTTTCTCATCCTTCTCAAAATCCTCATCGGCCAGGCTGGGGATCAGCACATCCACCAATTGATACAGCTCGGAATTATCTTCCGTCGGCCCGGAGATGATCAGTGGCGTGCGCGCTTCGTCGATCAAAATCGAATCCACCTCGTCGACGATGGCGTAATGAAACGGACGGTGCACCATCGCGTCACGCGCGTATTTCATATTGTCGCGCAAATAATCGAAACCCAGCTCGTTATTCGTCCCATAAGTAATGTCGCACGCATAGGCCGCGCGGCGCTCTTCATCCTCAATGCCGTGCACGATGACACCGACCGTGAGGCCCAGGAATGTATAAATCTCGCCCATCCATTCCGCGTCGCGCTTGGCGAGGTAGTCGTTGGCGGTCACCACATGCACGCCTTTTCCAGGTAGAGCATTAAGATACGCCGCCAAGGTGGACACCAGCGTTTTGCCCTCGCCGGTGCGCATCTCGGCGATCATGCCTTTGTGCAACACCATGCCGCCCAGCAGCTGCACATCAAAATGTCGCATGCCCAGCACGCGCTTGCCCGCCTCGCGCACCGTGGCGAACGCGTCCGGCAGCAGCGCATCCAGACTCTCGCCGCCGCTTAAGCGCTCGCGCAGCCAGGTGGTGCGGCCCGCCAGCTCGGCATCGGAAAGCCGCGCCACGCTCTCCTCCAGCGCGTTGATGCGCGTCACCAAGGGCTGCAACGAGCGAATAAACCGCTCATTGGCCGTTCCAAACATTTTCCGCGCGATCGTGCCTAACATGTTAATTCCTTAGAGGAGAAGCAGAGAGATAGGTACATACTGGCCGGATGTCAAAATGACAACACTCCTATATGCAATTAGAACATTTATTATATTTTATACATAACAAGGAGCCAAACATGAAATATTCCGCAAAATTTCTTGTCGTCATTGTTGCGGCCTCGCTCGTATGGGGCTGTTCATCGCGTAACACCACGATTACGCAGAATAATCTCTCGCAAAACACTGTCGCCATTGCGGGCGGCCATGCTGGAGCCCCTGCGGTAGAGAAGGATCCGCGCAGTGATGAGCAATTGGAAAAGCTCCTGCCTGCCGATACCTTCGCCCAGGATGAATTCCCCAAAGCGCTGGTGCTCGCTATGATGCGCACTTGCCTGAACAAAAACCTTTCCCAGAAAACATCGCTGTTTTATCACTCTCCCAAAGCGGATGGTTGGTGCACATGCCTGACTGAGAAGCGCGTTCACGCCTTCGCCCTGCAGGATTATATGCAGGCGGATTCCGCGAATTGGGACGCCAAAAGCTTTCCCGAAGCGGCCCATAAAGACTCCGGTATTCGCGCTGCCTGCCTGAAAAAAGTGGAAAAATGATCTTCCGGTTGCCAAGCAAAATGCAATATGCGATAAGCCGTAGACTTCATTTTACTCTTTAAAGGGGTGGCCATGCTTGGTTTTTTCCGCGTATTGCTGTGTTCTGCCGCGCTTACCGGCCTTTCCGCCAGCTTCAGCGCCCTGGCGCAAACCGATAGCGACGGAATAGACGCCGCCGCGCCTGCGCCCGCCAAGACGGATGCCACGGATGCAAAACCCGTAAAAACCGAAACAAAATTCAAGGACTATACGATCCTCCGCCTAAACGGCGAGGACATCAAAGCTTCGGAGGCCGAAGAATTGTGGAAAACGCTGTTCCCCGGCAATAACGCCCCGGATTTCAACACGTTTGACGAGTCCATCCGCCAGAACGTGCTGCGCGGCATGATCAGTGAAAAGCTGATCTATCAGGAAGCGCTCAAAGCTGGGTTCGACAAAAGCCCGGAAGTACAGAAGCGCCTGGAGAATTTGAAAAAACAGGTTATCCTGCAAACCTTCATGGAGAGCAAATCCAAAACGCTGGTCACCGACGAGCAGCTGCGCAAGCTCTACGCCGAGAAAGTGGCCGAACGCAAGGATGAAGACGAAGTGCACGCCCGCCATATTCTGGTGAAAGACGAAGCGGACGCCAAAGCCATCGTAAAAGAACTCAAAAAAGGCGCTGATTTCGAACAGGTCGCCAAAGACAAGTCGCTGGATAAAGGCTCAGGCGCGCAAGGCGGCGATCTGGGATATTTCACCAAAGACAAAATGGTGCCCGAATTCGCCGACGCCGCGTTCAAGCTGAAACCCGGAGAAATTTCCCAGCCGGTGAAAACCAGCTTCGGCTGGCATATCATAAAAGTGGAAGACAAGCGCAAAGTGCATGTGCCCACGTTTGAGGAAATGAAAGATGAGCTGCAAGGCGAGCTGTCCAACAAAGTCGTGCAGGACTATGTGGAAGGCCTGCTGAAAAAAGCCGACATCAAATATTATTCGCCGGAAGGCAAGGAAAAAACCTTCTCGCGCAGCCTGCAGCCGAAGGCGCAATAACATTGGCACTGTCGGTCTCTCCGCTCGCGCCGAAGGCGTATCCTGCGTTGCCGCCAATTCCCGGCGTGCGCCTGAGCGCGGGCGAATGCAACATACGCTATAAAAACCGCAACGACGTATTGCTCGCCGAGCTGGCGCCGGGCACCACAATCGCCGGCGTCTACACGCGCTCGCTCACCGCAGCAGCAAATATCCACGTTTGCAAAGCAGCTAGTGCACAAGGCAAAGCCCGCGCACTGGTCGTGAGTAGCGGCAATTCCAATGCCTTCACCGGCGCGGCAGGCGAGGCCAGCGTGGCGCGCGTGACGCAGGCAACCGCCGCGCAATTTTCCTGCGCGCCTTCTGAAGTGTTCATGGCCTGCACCGGCGTGATCGGCGAACCCCTGCCGGACGAACGCATCACAAAAAACATTCCCGCCCTCGCCGCCGCACTGGATGCAACCGCCTGGGACGCTGCCGCCCGCGCCATCATGACCACCGACACCTTCCCCAAAATGGCAACGCGCAGCTGCGCCATCGGCGGCGTGAAAGTCACACTCAGCGGCATCGCCAAAGGCTCCGGCATGATCGCGCCCGACATGGCCACCATGCTCGCCTTCGTATTCACCGACGCCGCCATCCCCGCGCCCGCACTTCAGGAAATGCTGTCCGCCGCCAACGAAAAAAGCTTCAACCGCGTAAGCGTGGACGGCGACACGTCCACCAGCGATATGGCGCTGATATTTGCCACGGGAGCAGCGAAAAACCCGCCGGGCGATTATGCGGAATTTGCACACGCGCTGGATTCGCTGATGATAGAACTGGCGCAATTGGTAGTGCGTGACGGCGAAGGCGCACGCAAATTCATCGCCATCACCGTCACCGGCGCCGAACATGACGCCGCCGCCAAACGCATCGCCCTTTCCATCGCCAATTCCCCGCTCGTCAAAACCGCCATTGCGGGTGAGGACGCAAACTGGGGCCGCATCGTCATGGCGGTCGGCAAAGCCGGCGAGCGCGCCGAGCGCGACAAGCTCGCCATCGATATCGGCGGCGTGCGCGTAGCCGAAAAAGGCGCGGTAGCGGCGGGCTATGACGAAGCCAAACTCATGCCGCATATGCGCGGGCCTGAAATCAATATTAAAGTCGATGTTGGCGTGGGTAATGGAAGCGCAGAAGTGTGGACCTGCGATTTGACGCATGGTTATATCGACATCAACGGCAGTTATCGCTCGTGAGAACCCTATATAAAAACATTAAGAAAGCTCTGCGGGAACCACTTCCGGATTGGTACAAATTTCTCTATTTTGTTTTTAATCCTGAGGCATTGTTAGTGCGTTCTAAGCTGGCCCCAAAACCCCGCACCCTCTTCGTCGTCGCCGGCGCACTTATCAATGAGAAAGGCGAGGTGCTGGTCGCCCAGCGCCCCGAGGGAAAGCGCCTGGCCGGCAAATGGGAATTTCCCGGCGGCAAAGTCGAGGCGGGCGAAACGCCCGAAGCCGCGATGGTGCGCGAGCTGCATGAAGAGCTGGGTATTCGCATTGACCAGAAGGATTTGGAACCGTTCTGGTTTTTATCGCATGATTATGTGACAGAATTCGGCTTTCACCTGTTGATGCCGGTCTATACGATTCGCCGCTGGCAGGGCACACCCACCGCGCTGGAACACGCCGCCATCACCTGGAAAAAACCCGGCGATATGCATACGCTGCCGATGATCGAAGCAGATGATGCGTTGATTGCGCGCTTAGGAAAATTTTTAGCCTAACCGTCATTGCGAGGAGCGAAGTGACGAAGCAATGACGACACGATCACGGAACCCACGGCTCATATTGCGCCGACGTCTGCGCATGTGCGCCGCCTTTAAGCAAATGGCCGGCCGGCAGATAGGCCTTCGGCGTACCGGTGAAATTGGGCTGCGGCGCGCGTTCCCAGCGTTTATGCACGGCCGCGGATTCCGTAGGCGGCACATCGGTGATGCGGTGCAGCCAGCCATGCCACTCGGGCGTCACATACGACGGCTCCGCCAATTTCGTATACAGCACCCAGCGGTGCCGCTTATTCTGAAAATACCTATTACCAACACTATCGGTGCCGACGCGGCGGCCAAAGAATGCGGTGTAAAGGCGGGTGGTGAGGCGGGACATGGCGACTATCTATTCGCTATTACGCCACGGCGAAGACCGTTATTAAAAGAATCCCACGTCGCCACTTTGGAAGAAGGAGAAGCGGAAACATGCGCATTTTCTTCTTTATTTGTCATATGCATCGCCGCGATTTCTTCAGGAGATTTCTTTATCCGTTCTTCGACTACCGCAACACTTCTTTCATCACATCCCAGCATTTGCAATGCGCGTGGCAATTCTTCTCTATTACGTAAATTAAAATGGTCACGTTGAAATTCTTTGGTGGCGCTTCCTAGCTCATGCCGTTCAAATTCTATGCCGGAAGCCTGTAATATATTAGCGATCGTGTCCTCGACACTTTGATTATATGCCCTATCGCCGTGCATTCCTACACAATGAATCTCAGCCGCCGGAAAAGATTGGTCAGGGGTTTTCGAAGCCGGCCCATGCGTTACAAAAGGACGGACACTTGCGATTAAAGGATGACCTGTAACTCTAATAGCATCGGGATAACTTTCATCCAACTCTATAGGCATCTTTTTCCTCCTCAATTAATAATCCAAGAAACTCCGCAGCTTCCTGCTCCGGCTCGGGTGCTTTAATTTCCGCAGCGCCTTCGCCTCAATCTGGCGGATACGCTCGCGCGTCACCGAGAATTGCTGGCCGACTTCTTCCAGCGTGTGGTCGGTGTTCATGCCGATACCGAAACGCATACGCAGCACACGTTCCTCGCGCGGCGTGAGCGTGGAGAGAATCCGCGTTGTCGTCTCGCGCAAATTGGATTGGATGGCGGCATCGAGCGGCAACACGGCGTTTTTGTCTTCGATGAAATCGCCTAAGTGCGAATCTTCCTCATCACCAATCGGCGTCTCCAAACTCACCGGCTCCTTGGCGATTTTCATGACTTTGCGCACTTTGTCGAGCGGCATCACCAAACGCTCGGCGAGCTCCTCCGGCGTCGGCTCACGGCCGATTTCGTGCAGCATCTGGCGGCTGGTGCGCACGATTTTGTTGATCGTCTCGATCATGTGCACGGGAATGCGAATCGTGCGCGCCTGATCGGCGATGGAGCGCGTGATCGCCTGGCGAATCCACCACGTAGCGTAGGTGGAGAATTTATACCCGCGGCGGTATTCGAATTTATCCACCGCTTTCATCAGGCCGATATTGCCTTCCTGAATCAGATCGAGGAATTGCAGACCGCGATTGGTGTATTTTTTGGCGATCGAAATCACCAGGCGCAAATTCGCCTCGATCATTTCTTTCTTGGCGCGGTTGGTTTCGCGCTCGCCTTTTTGCACCGACAACACGACGCGCTTGAAATCACCGATATTCAGACCCACTTCATGCGCAAACGCCGCGATTTCGGCGCGCATTTCTTTGATCTGCGGCTTGTCCTTGGTGGCAAAATCTTTCCAACCGCGCTCGCTTTTGCGGCCCACGCGGTCCAGCCATTTGGGGTCGAGCTCAGAGCCGAAATAACTCTCCAAGAAGCTGGCGCGCGCTACTTTGCGGTGCTCGGCGAGGCGCAGCAGCTTGCCTTCCAGTCCCATCAACCGCTTGTTCAGCACATAGAGTTTTTCCAGCAATTTTTCGACACGCAGGCCGCTTAAGCGGATGCTCAGCATAAGTTCCGAAAGGTCTTTGTGCAGCTGGCTATATTTGCGCTCGTCGAGCGAAGAATACGAGCCTTGACCGAGCGCCGTCTCGAGCTGCTTTTCCTGCAGCTTGCGCATTTTCTTGGCAATGGCGGCGAATTTATCGAGCGATTCCAGCACCTGGGGTTTCAGCGTGCTTTCCATGGCGAGCAGCGAAACGGAAATATCATCATCGTCGCTGTACCCTTCGGCCGAATCGTCCTCAACGGTTTCTTCGACTTCCTCTTCCTCTGCGGCTTCCCGGGCTTTATTCGCTTCATTAAATTCCTGGCCTTCGGCGGAGGCGCCATACGTCGCATCCAGGTCGATGATGTCGCGCAGCAGCAGCGTGCCGACGGCAAGTTCGTCGCGCCAAGAAAGAATTTCCTGCATTACCAACGGGCTTTCGCACAGCGCGGAGATCATCGTCTCGCGGCCCTGTTCGATGCGTTTGGCGATCTCAATTTCGCCCTCGCGTGACAGCAATTCCACATTGCCCATCTCGCGCAAATACATCCGCACCGGGTCGTCGGAGCGGCCGCCGCTGTCTTCCTCTTCAGCCTCCGCCGCCTCCACGCCTTCGGCGGTTTCGCCTTGCGCTTCGTCTTCCACCACGTTGATCTCGGCTTGCGTGAGCGCGGAAATCGCCGCGTCGATCACCTCAGCCGAAGTCTCATCCGCCGGCAAGATGGCATTCATCTCGTCATAGGTGATAAAGCCGCGCGCCTTGCCCAGCGCCAGAAGTTTGCGCAAAATGGCGGGGTTTAGCTCTTCTTTTGCTTCCTTGCGGGGCTGTTTTACCGCCGCTTTTTCAGCAGATTTGGACGCAGTTTTTTGGGTCTTGCCAGAAGATTTGCTAGCCATGGATACCTTATGCGAATGAGTGGGGAGGTAAACCGATTCAGGCTAGAGAACATAGGTAAAGTTTTGGTTAAATCAATAGGTATCTCAATACGCTTCGTCACTTTCTTCATGCAGCGCCATAAAAAGCCCCTTTGTCGCATGGCGGATCTGCTCCTGCAGCGCCAGTAATTTCGAATATTCTTCTTCATTGCCAGGGTCTTGCTTAAGTCTTTGCTCAATCTCTCGCTTCTCCTCCTCCAGCGCGGCGCGCTGATGCCCGGCCAAGGCGGCGCACCACGCCCTAAACGCCCCCTCGGGCGATTCCATCACTTCGCGCGGCACCAAAATGGCCTCATCTTTGAGCAGCGAGCTGATAACATGTGAGAATCCAAGATTCTGTAAATGCTCGTATAATTTTAAATAATCCTCTAGCGCCGGCTCATGCGCGGCAATCAGCAGCGCCTCTCTTAGACTGGAAAGCGGCACATTCACACATTCCAGACGCGTCATATACTCTTCCACTTCCGGGCGGTGCAGCAGCGCGGGTTGCAGCAACACTAATTTCAGCAACTGACGCACCACCTGCAGCCCGCCCAGGCGCGGCGGCGCACCCATCGCCTGGTGCGAGGCGCTGCGCGCCGGGGTTGCGGTTTTTCCCTTTTGCGGCCAGAGCTGCGCGCGGAAAAACGCCCGCACATGTTTTTGCACCGTGGCGTCCTTCACCCGGGCCGCCATTCCCATCAGCCTATATTCCAGCGCCGCCTTACCTTCCGCGCTGGCCGCGCTTTCCGCCGAACAGACGCGCCACAGCGTATCAGACAGGCCCGCCGCGCCGTCCAGCACTTGCCGCAGCGCCTGCGCGCCGCGTGTGCGCACCAGACTGTCCGGGTCCTCGCCTGGCGGCAGCTGCGCGAATTTAAGCCCATAACCCGGCGTCAGCAGCGGCAACGCCAGCTCGGCGGCACGCATCATGGCCCGCCTGCCCGCACTATCGCCGTCCAAACACAATATCGGCTCCGGCACGTGCCGCCATAGGGCGCGCAGATGCGGCTCCGTCACCGCGGTGCCCAGCGTCGCCACCACGCTCTCAAACCCATATTGCGCCATCATGATGGCATCCATATAGCCTTCCACCACCGCGATGGTTCCTGCGCTGCGCGCCGCGTTTGCCGCCAGATCGAGGTTGAACAACACCTCGCCTTTTTTAAACAGCGGCGTCTCCGGCGAGTTCAAATATTTTGGCGCGTGGCGCGCAAAAGCGCCGTCCATCAGCCGCCCGCCAAACGCAATCACCCGCCCGCCGCCATCACGGATGGGAATGATAATACGCGTGCGGAACCGATCATAAGTCGGGCCGGATTCGGGCCGGATAAGCAGGCCTGCCTCCACCAGCTGCGCTTCGGAAAATCCTTCTTTGAGTAGCTGCGTTTTCAGCCCCTCGCGCGCCTCGCCGGCATAGCCCATGCGAAAGCGCGCAAGCGTCTCCGGCGCAAGGCCGCGGCTCTGCACATAATCGCGCGCATGCATGGAGTCCTGGCGTTTGAGCTGCGTCTCGAAATAGCGGCACGCCGCCTCCATTGCCTCGAGCAACGATTTGCGCTGGGCGAATTGCGCCTGTGCCTCATGTGTGAATGCGGGCAGCGCAATGCCCGCCTCGCGCGCCAGCTTCTCCACCGCCTCGGGATAGCTCAAACGCTCATAGCGCTTCACGAATTCGATCACATCGCCATGTGCCGCGCAGCCGAAGCAATGAAAAAATTGTTTCTGATCGTTCACCGTAAATGACGGTGTTTTCTCGCCGTGAAACGGGCATAGCCCCGTGTGTTCCCTACCCGCGCGTTTCAGCGGCACGAAACGGCCGATAAACGCCGAGAGGGGAAAGTGCGCGCGTATGCGGTCTAAAATATCTGGTGGGAAGGCCATGGCACATTCATCATTTTGTGACTATACTTTAACCCATGCCCGCTCCTAAACCAACTAAAACCCGCACCCTCGCCCTCACCATGGATGAGCGCGAATTCCCGTTGCATATCAAGGTAAATCCACGCAGCCGCAGGTTGATCCTGCGCTTTTGCGCCCGCAGCCAGGCCGTGCTACTCACCCTGCCCCGGCGCGTCTCGCTCGAAGAAGGCATGGCGTTCGTGGAAAGCCGCAAGCCCTGGCTGCGCGCGCAGATTTTTGCACAGCCGCAGCGTGTGCGCTTTATCGAAGGCGCCGTCATTCCGGTATGCGGTGAGCATCTGACATTGCGCCATGTGCCGGGCGGATCGCCGGTGGCGTGGCGCGAGGAAAATAATTTATGCGTCGGCGGCACGCCGGAGAATATGGAGCTGCGCATCCGCCGCTGGCTGCTCAGCCACGCGAAAGCCACGATCGGCACTATCGCGCAGGAAAAAGCCGCGCTGCTCGGCCGCACGCCGTCGCGCATCACATTGCGTGACACGACTTCGCTATGGGGCAGCTGCACCGCCAAAGGCGCGCTGTCATTCTCCTGGCGGCTCATTCTCGCGCCGCCGGAGGTGATGGATTATGTGATCTGCCACGAAGCGGCGCACCTGGTTCATCTGCATCACGGCCTGCGATTTTGGAAAGTCGTGGAAAATCTTTGCCCGCATCACCTGCACGCCCGCGCCTGGCTGCGCGCGCAAGGCGAGGATCTGCACCGCTACGGCTAAACCAGAACCGGACCTGATCCCGCCGCTTTCGGCAGCGTTTGCAGCGTATACGCAGGCGCGTTTTCTTCCAGCAGCGGGCGCAGCTTGTCGCCCTCGCGCAGCGCATCGCGCAAGGATTGTCTGCCCTTCATGTCCTCAAGCGAAGCGTGTTTTTCTTCCTTGGGCGCTGATTGCGTGGGCGTGCTGCTCGGCACTGCATCCGGCTTCGCATCACCGCCAGAAAAATGCGCATAGGCCGCCGCGCCCGCCGCGCCAATTGCCAGCCCGCCAACAATCATCGCGATGATGCCGCCAATACTTGCGCCGCTCAGCATGCTGATCACCCCGCACACCGCTGCGCCTATCAGCGCAATCACCCACGGCATGGAATGATCGGTGGGAGGAGCGACAGGCGCAGGTTTCGGCTGCGATGCCACCGAAGTCTGCGCCTCAATTTTTTCTTCCACCTTCTCCGGCGCCGGTTGCAATGGCGGCATCTCCAGCTCATCAGGCGGCAACGCTACTGGTTTTTCTTTTTCGCCATATTCATATTTCCTGAATAAACGCAGGCGCTGAGCAAGCTCCTCGCGCCCGCATCGCTCGGCATGTATGCTTTCAACCAAGAACTGTGCTTTGATCGCTTCCGTTTTCGGAAGTTTTTTTATTTCCTCCAGCGCTATCTCTGCATGCTGCGGCCAGCCATAATCTATCGCCTTGTTTAGATATTTCATCGGCTCAAGCTCCAGCTTGCGCACCAAGCCTCTCATAAAATCCACATTCAATGTGGTTTCATTCAGATCCACCAAAAATGGGAATAGTATTTTTTCAGGCGGTCCGGGCCGCACCTCATTCCTAAATCCCGCCAACGTGCCGTCTTTATTGTCCAACTGCTCAATTGCCAACTCCGCGATGGGCAGATTCTGCTGGGTTTTGATGGCGTTTTTCAACGCATGCGTGAATATGCCTTTATCGACAGATGCACCCTGCGCCATCAAAAACCGAGCCACGTCCGCATGCCCGGCTTTCACCGCCGTTTCAAAAGTATCACTGAGTATATAACCGTTCAGCGGCTTTTCATCGAGCATGCGTTTCACCGCATCCAGATCACCCATCTTCGCCGCCTTATCGAGCGCTTCGATCCGCGGGCCGAATTGGCGATAATGAAAATTCCTAGCCGTGTTCAAATCGTAGACATACACTGCGGGGTCAACTGCATCTTCTTTGGCTTTATATTGCTCCACCGTCTCCCCTGCCGTGTGATAAGAGAAAGCGGGTAGATCCTTTAGCTGCCCGGCCAAAATCTTTTGCTTGCGCGTTTCGATAAACGCTTCCTGATTCGCATCACCGGAAAAATAAGAACCGTAGGCGGATATATCATTTCTATTAGCCGTCAGCATGGTTTTGCCGGCGAGAATATCTTCCAGGCTCAGTTCATTATTGAGCATACGATACGCATAATTCGCGTCATGCTGATCGGTGGAAAATTCAATAATATTACCTGTCAGCCGCGAGATGCAAAACGCATGGCGGCCCGTTTCGCTGTCGAGCGGTTTTTCATTTCTCACCAGCCCATCCAAGACTGGGAAAGAATCCTTCGATCCGCTCACATGAAAATTGAGCAGGCCCGCTTCCGTACACAGCGCCGCCGCCAGTGGCGCATAGTGGCGGCATACCAGTTCGCCTTTTCCGAATTCTCCCAGATTAGCTGGATTTTTAGTGTCTTTCTTATTCACGTCATCGTGCATGCTATAATGCGTTATGGACTGTTCGCTGCTGGTAATCTTCGTATTATAATCCCCATATTGCTCATGCACGATTTGAGAGAGGGCGGCGACAATCGCTTTTTCGCGCTTGATCAGCTCCGCGCGACTTATATTGGCCGTAAGTGGATATTGTTCCTTCAATTCATGCGCACGCTGCAAACAAGCCTGGTAGCGCGGGCTCGTAATATCGAGCAAAAATTCCGGGTCGTCGTCCAGGTCCCAATTCGCCTTGCCGC
>Ga0206917_1176_pt1 | contig 14928 bp, 11 predicted proteins | sample Alteio_BWOrgHeat_68_FD_152931 | JGI IMG/M metagenome (GOLD analysis project Ga0206917, IMG submission 152931) | Enriched cells from forest soil in Barre Woods Harvard Forest LTER site, Petersham, Massachusetts, United States -... | ecosystem: Environmental > Terrestrial > Soil > Temperate forest >...
CGCTCGTCTTATTTATACTTCCATTGGCGAGTCGTAATGTAACCCCTCGACCGGGAAGATTGGGGTCTCCCTCAATGAGTTGACCCTCCCTGGCTATGATAGTGATGGGTAATTTGCTATCGCGTTCGTCATAAATAAAAACATCTTCAAGGCGACCTGCTTTGTGATCGACTTTCCCAGCATACAAGACGAGATCATAGAATCCGTCTGAGAATGTTCCTTCTTGAATTGCAGCCACGGCTTTTGTGTTCACCAAATGCTCATAAAGAACTTCAAAATTGCGATTGCCCCAAGGGGAACCAAAAAATACAGCCCAAGCTGTGAGAGCCCCCACAAGCAAAGATAAAGTCATGGCGGGAGATAAGAGATAACCCATATGAAGACCCGATGCTTTTAGTGCAATGACTTCTGAGTCAGAGCTCAGTCTTCCAAATGTAAGAAGAATGCTAAAAAGTAAGCTGATAGGAAAGCAAATGGGTAAGAAAGAAATTGTCACGTACACGATAAAATGGGCTACGACTGAAAGTGGCAAGCCGCGAGTGATAATAAAATCACTGAGTCTCAAAACTTGAAACATGAGAAGAATAAAGAGAAAGACTAAGTTCCCCAAAATAACTGTGGGTAGCATTTCTCGAAATATGTAAAATCCGGCGATTTTACCTCGGTAGTGGGGCATCGTTTAGAGCATCCCGTCCGAGTGCTTTGCTGATGGCCAAGGATTGCTTCATCAACCCTTCAAGTAAATCAAGCTTTAGCATCGAAGCGCCATCGCACAAAGCCACTTTCGGATTGGGATGGGTCTCTAAGAACAAACAATCTGTCCCCGCGGCCACAGCGGCCCGAGTGAGATAAGGTACGAATTCAGGTTCACCACCCTTGGGATCAGCCGACGAAATACCATAGATGCGAATAATGTGAGTTGAATCATAAACAACGGGGGCACCAAGATTTTGCATTATTGGAATTGATCTCATATCTGAAACCAAACGATTGTATCCGAAACATGACCCGCGCTCTGTGAGCATAACATTTTTATTTCCGACACTTCGAATTTTACTTAAAGCGCTGCTCATATTTTCTGGAGCTAAGAATTGGCCTTTTTTGACATTGAGTGCACGACCTGTTTTTGCGCATTCCAATATCAAACTTGTTTGCTGGCAAAGATAGGCTGGAATTTGTATAACGTCTAAATATTCAGCAGAAATTTTGACGTCTTCTTGACGGTGTATATCGCTCAAAACGGGAATACCATAAGTGTCCCGAACTTTTTTTAGAATTCTTAATCCATCTTCAAGGCCCGGGCCTCGCCAATTTTTTTCAGTGCCCCGGTTGTCTTTTTCGTAACTGCTTTTAAAAATAAGGGCTATTCCCAGTCGATCGGCGATATCAACGAGGTTTTTTGCAACGCCCATCACCAGTTCTTCGGATTCAACAACGCAGGGGCCGGCAATGAGTGCTAACTCATGACCTTTACCAATGTTGATTTTTCCCCGTTTAGAATCGAGAGTAAATTGACGATCGGCTAATGACACTTAGCGCTCCTTTGTATACGTTTTTAATAAAACGTAATTTTTAAATTCACCTATTCGGCGGCCGGTTATTTTTTCTACGATGTCACTTATCATATTTTTGACATCGCGTAAATTCCAGTCGCCAAAGCCTCTTCTTAAGACAAAGTTCCAATCTTGTTTGGCAATTAAAGGGGCCATAATCTTAGGGTGGGTCCCTTTAAAATATCTTAGTCCGTAAGCTGTCTTATACGCAAAATCTTTAAAAGATTCATCGTATTTATTGCCATGCCACCACCTAAACATGTGCTTATTTTTCTCTCCCATGGCTGCCGGGGGCTTAACCCAGCCGTAATGGTAAATCTTAGCTCCACTGTGGACCACATTGGGCTTTCGATCGCCCACCCTGAAGCCTTGGGCGTCGCCAACACTTCTTGCCCCCGCTGATCGTTTTACGATGCGAACTTCATTTCTATACCAGCTTCGGGAAGTCCCAATAACATTATAAGAACCATAAAAATGAATGTAGTCGAATAGAAGACCTTCTACGGCATTGTCATTTCTGTGCTGCCCTAATTTTTGTTTAATTGTGCTTAGGTCATCTTCGTGGACGACTTCATCAGCCTGAAGATAAAAACACCAATCTCCAAGGCAGCGTTCTAACGCTTCATTGGTTTTTTCGCTAAGGATGAGGCCCCCTTGAGTTTTAGTTTTGTCCCAAATTGAATCAAAAATCTTGATTTTCGGGTCGTCGATAGCCTCAATTATTTTTTTTGTCTGATCTTCGCTTTGCCCGACTCCTATAACATATTCATCGACAAGAGGAAGAATGGAACGGATGGACTCGACGATAGGGTAGCCCATAATTTCCGCATTGCGTATAACTGTAAAACCGCTCACGAGCATGAGTCAATTTACCCATGACGAATATGGGCGGTCAATGTATAATGACCCCATGCGAAGAATTCTTCTTGTTATTGAAGACTATAATGAACTTCTCTATGTTGAAAAAAATCTCAAAAAAGTGGGCTTTGATGTCGAGAGTTTACCCAGTGAGGCTTCGTTACCCGAAAGAATGATGGGCTTTTTGCCCGATCTTGTGATTGCGACGGGAGACGGAAATCGGATCAACGGTCACAGTGTAAGCAAAAAAGTGAAGCGCAAAGGGGTGGCTTCTCATCTCTTGCTCCTTTTTCCCAGACAAAAACTTCTTCAGTTGGATATTGCAACTTATGCGGCAGAAGGGGCCATCGAAACTCCAATTAACCCAAGAGCATTGATTAAGACGGTTTGCGAATATACCGGCATTCCTTCGGCACCTTTGTTGCAAAAATACGAAAAATTTCTACCCCAAACTGAGCCTGATGAAGCGACCATGCAATTTATTTCAGACAAGGGTTTTGACATTAGAGTTGGCCCCTATGCCAACGGAGAGACGCGGACCAATCGCTATAATCAACTCGTCAAAGAGGCGCCAGAAACGCGAGATAAAGTTTTAGATCATCAGAGCGTTGAGGATGAACGTCGACTCCAAAAAAGTATTCCCGATACTCCGGAAGAAGCGGCTCTAGACGAAAAACGTAAAGACTTTGTGAAAAAACTTTATAAAGGCTGGAGTCGCTAGAGTTATTTTTTTCTAAATAAACTTCCCACGACATCTTTGAGATCACCCCTAAAAATATCCGTGGCCGCTTTTTTCTTGCCTTGATCAAAAGTGCGGAGAAGGCGTTGAGCATCCACAAATTTTGGATTTAACGTGAGAGCGTTTTGCAAATTCTTTTTTGCAGGGCCCTCATCGCCCGTCAACTTTTGGTACATTCCTTTTACAAAATAATAAATGGCATTATGTCGATCTTCAGGAGGGATTTTATTTAAAATCCCCTCAACTTCTACCAACCTGTCTTCTAATTTCTTTTCTCCGCTGAGCATTTTGGCCCATGCGAAATGAATTAAAATTTCACTGTTGGCGGGGCGCAAACTTAAAACTTTGTCAAACTGCTGGAGAGCTTTTGCGGCTTGACCTAACTTTAGAAGGGCTTTTGCATCTTCGAGAATACTTTCAGCCTGCAAGATTTTTTCTGCGCGGCCCACCTCTATTTCTTTAAGATAGGCCGCTCGCTTAGAGTCATCTGAAATGGTTTCATAAGATCTTGTCATTTGACTAAAAACGTTTTGTGCTAGTTCTTTAAGTTTTGGCGAGGCGTTGCCGGGTATTTTATCAGGATGAAATATTTTAGCGAGTTCGTAATAGGTTTTTTTAATTTCCAAGGCTTTTGCCCCTCGGCCTAGTCCTAGAGTTGCAAAATAATCTTGAGACTTCATATCTTCTAGAATTTTACGAAGTCGGGTGATCTGCGCAATTTCGTCTAACGGTTTGATCTCGCGCTTTAATTGAAGATATCCGACAATGACGAGAAGATGAAAAATTTGATAAACGAGATCTTCTTTATAGCGCCCTTTTGAAAGGGCCTGGGAGAGAGTGACTCCTTTTGTAAAGTCAGTAACAAGATCTGGCACGTTTTTAAGAGGAGGAATATTCCACAGACGTTGATAGCTCTGAGTCATCGCGCTTCGAACTGGCGGGCTGTTGAGCCATTTCAAATAGCGTTGTTTGATCCATGTCGCCGGAATTTTACTGTTGAGCCAATCTATAAGAAAAGGAGTAATTGTTTCGGTATCGATACTCGCCGTCAAATCTGTCACTTTGTCTTCAGAGAATGAGACATTATAAGTGACGTCGCTAATTATTTTTGAAAGTCTTATTGCCGTCTGCTCAGCATTGATAGTGCTTATGATATGAGGGGATAGAATGTTCATATCGACAAGACGTTCCCCAAGTTTCTTAGAGTTTTCTTGAGCAAGGGCAAGTTCAATTTGTTCTGAAGAAACATAGCCCTTTTCAATGAGGAGTGCGCCGAAAAAAGATTCTGGGCTTTTCATTTCGATTTGTACGATGCGACCTTCGTAAAAAGAGATAACTGCTTTTTCTTTATCTGACTGAAATTTGAGAACTCCAGTGATTGAAGAGTTCATAATTGAACAGCATAGCCATGGAATATCATAGGCTTCGACTAACTTTAAATTATTAATTTCTTGAATCTTTTCTGAGGGCGAAAGTTGAGCAGTAAGAAGACTTTCTAGAGGCATAGCATCTTCGTCAAACTTGCCTTCTAGAACGCTATTGACCATGTCTTGAAGTTCAGCCACTTGAAAGGGCTTAGAGAAAAAGCCCACTGCTCCGGTTTGTTGGAGGGCATCTTTAATGAACCCTTTGTCGCGATAAACTCCGCTACTGAGAATTATAGGAATGTTTTCACCAAATTCGGCTTTGATTTTTTTTGCGAGTTCTACCCCTGGCATTTTGGGTAAAAGGCAATCGATGATGGCGAGGTGACCTCCTTGAATTCGAAATTGATTAAGGACCTCGGCTGGAGTGGGGCACACCACGGGTTGAAAACCCATGTTCTTGATGATTTCCTTTAGAGCATTAGAAATGCTAATGTCGTCATCGATTATGAAGACGCGAATACCTGACTTATTCAATAGTTTTCAGCCCCTTATCCTCATTATCTAGTTTGGACTTTGGACTCAAAGGTGTCAAGGCTAGGGGGCATTTCAAGAATTTTGCAAAGCATTTGCCAAAGGCATTAAAAATGACTAAGTTCTTACTCATAGAGTTGAACTTTAAAAAAAGGAATAAAAAATGGGTGCCAACACCAATGTCGTTACAGATGCCACGTTCGAGGCTGAAGTTTTAAAATCAAAGGTACCCGTTCTTGTTGATTTCTGGGCCGAGTGGTGTGCGCCATGCAGAGCGTTGGCTCCGACCCTTGAAGAAGTGGCCACGGAATTCAAAGACAAGATTAAAGTCGTGAAAATTAATATCGACGAAAATCCAGGGGCTCCCTCACAATTTGGAGTGCGCAGCATCCCTACCCTCATTGTTTTCAAAGCCGGCCAACAAGTTGATCAATCGTTAGGAAATATTCCTAAATCCCAGGTTGTTTCACTTGTGAATAAAGTCATCGGGTAAAGAAAACTAAATAGATTCTTTAGAACAAAAATCTTCTCAGACTGATACTCGACACAATGCCCAGGCTCAGCATTGTCGTGAGTAAACTTGATCCGCCGTAACTGATAAGGGGCAAAGGGATTCCAACGATAGGGAGAAGGCCCGTAGTCATTCCCACATTAATAAACATATGCCAAAAAAGAATACTCATTATTCCCACGACGAGAAGAACCCCAAACTTATCTTTGGCTTGGCTTGCAATTCGGACACCCATCAAAAAAAGTAATCCGAATAAACTAAGAGTCGTAACACTGCCCACGAATCCGTGTTCCTCCGAGAGAACACTAAAAATAAAATCAGTGTGCCGTTCTGGTAAGAATTCTAGTTGCCCTTGGGTCCCTTTGCGAAACCCTTTGCCAAATAATTTACCTGAACCCACGGCAATTTTGGATTGAATACTATTGTAACCTGCACCTCGAGGGTCGCGGTTAGGATCGAGAAATGTTAAAATTCTATTTTTTTGGTACTCTTTAAAGCCAAATTTCCATGCAATAGGAAGAGCAATCACGATTATAAGTGCTGTGGCCACAAGAACCCTTGTTTGAATTTTGACAAATAAAAACATAGTGGCAATGGCGGCAACAAGAAGCATTCCCGTACCCAGATCCGGTTGTTTGATAACAAAAAGAGTGGGAACAAGAACGAGAAGGGAGGGTAAAATCAGCTCTCGAAGTTGATGCCCTTGAGGTCTAACGTGAGTATGGAAGTAACGTGCAACGACTAAGACCATGACAAGTTTCATCGTTTCTGAAGGCTGGTAATGAAAGAATCCTAAATCAAACCATCGCTGGGCACCGAGAGAAGCTTTACCGATAATCAAAACTAAAAGAAGAAAAAGGCAATTTATAAAGTAAAGAGGGTAGGCAATCCGAAGAAAAAAACGATAATCAATAAAAGTGACACCCGTGTAAACGAGCCAACCCACAATGAGATAAATGATTTGATACCAGAATAGGTTTCCTGAACCTCGCGCACTACTGGGGCCATGGGTGGCAGAATAAAGATTGATAAGTCCAATGAGATTTAAAGCGAAAACCACTAAAGCAAGATTGTAGTCGATCTTTCTTATTGTTGTACGTTCCTGAATCTGAAGAGCCGCCATTATTCGTCGCTTTCGCTTGGTTGACTAATTTGAATTTGAGTTTTCTCGATGTCTTTTTTATCAAGTAGATCGGGGGCATATTTCTTAAAATAGGCCAACATAAGATCATGAAGGATTGGGCCTGCGGCAGTTCCGTGACAACTATGCTCGGCATGAACCACGATGGCAATTCGAGGGTTTTCGAGAGGAGCAAACGCCACAAGCCATCCATTATGTCGTTGTTTAAATTCCCTTTTGTCGCAGGAGGCGTAAACAGTTTCAGCCGAGAGTTGAAAAAGTTGGGCGGTCCCAGTCTTTCCACCAATCTCTATTCCGGGAATTTTAAATGCGTGGGCCGTACCGTGTTCACCGGAAAAGACTTCTCCTAAGCCGCGCTTCACTATTTCAAAGGTTTCAGGGCTAATTGAAACGTCCTCGGGAAAATCTTTTTTCTGCGCATCTCGAATAAGTTTTGGAAGAAATTCTCTTTTTGCTTTTCCGTCGGCATCTTCAATTTTACTCACGACATAGGGAGTATAAAGTAAGCCATTAGTTCCAATAGCCGCATAAGAGTTCAACAATTGCAAAGGTGTGAGTGCAACAAAGCCTTGGCCAATGGTGACCGAAAGATTTTCTCCGGGTTGCCAATCTTCGCCCAAAGTTCTTTTCTTCCATTCTGAGTCGGGGATAAGGCCCGCTCTTTCGTTATCAAGGGTAATCCCCGTTCTGACTCCTAGGCCTAATTTTCGAGCGTACTTAGCGATGCGATCAACACCTAAGAGGAGGCCTAGGTGATAAAAGAAAACATCACATGATTTCTCAAGGGCGCCATAGACATTGACTGAACCGTGTCCACTTTGCTTCCAACAGTGGGATATTCGTTTACCGAATTTAAAATATCCGGGGCAAAAGAATGTCGTATTTGGAGTGATAAGTTTTTCTTCGATGGCCGCTATGGCCACAATAGCTTTAAAGGTACTTCCCGGTGGAAAATAATCTTGAACAACTTTATTTCTTAAGGGTTTATTGGGATCATTCACAAGGTCCGCCCAGATATCTGGGCTAATTCCCACAGAAAAATTATTTGGATCAAAAGACGGCGAATTCATCATGGCCAGAATTTCACCGGATTGAGGATTCATAGCGACGACACTACCGATTCTCTTGTATTTTTCCATGGCCTTATAGGCAATTTCTTGAAGATCCTTATCAATAGTGAGGGTCATATTACGGCCTGGAAAATAATCTGTTGTCTCGGGGTAAGATCCCAAAATTTGATCTTTGCCTCCGAGGGCTCCGATCTCTCGACCTCTGGCGTCCACGACGACGGACCGAGAGCCATCGGTGCCACGAATATCGGTATCCCAGCGTTTTTCTAAACCTGACTTTCCGATAATATCCCCTGCTTTGAGTTTAAGTTCCCCATTTCGGCCGGCATTTAAAACGGGAAGCTCTTCTTTACTGATTTCGCCGGTGTACCCTAGAAGTTGAGCCCCATTTTCGCCGAGTAAATAATTTCGCTTTATTCCCATTTCAACGGCAAGACCAGGGGCATCGATTTTCATCCTCTCGATTCTTGCAACCTCGTCTCGGGTAATATTTTCTTTAATGCGAACGGGTTTAAAAACGCCATTTTGTCTTCGGCTGAATCTCACTTTTTCAACGATGTCGTCTTTTTTAATATCTAAGACCTTTGAAAGATCTTCGGCGATTTTATCTAAGTTGGTTATATATTGCGGAGTGAGATTGACGCTAAAGTCAGGAAGGCTATCGACGAGAATATCTCCATTGCGGTCGAGCAGCATTCCTCGGGGAGCTGGAATTTTATCTTCTTTAATTTGATTTTGTTCACTAAATCTTTTGAACTCACTTCCTTTTATAATTTGTAGAAACCAAAGGCGTATAAAAAGTGTAAGAAAAGTGACAATAATAATCCCGTAAAGGTAGGTGTATCTCTCCTGATATTCTTTGAGATCTTCGCTGTTCTCAATCCATTCATTTGTTGGACTCATGAATTTAATTCCGACAGAGAGAGGCGCTTAGTTTTCTTGTCGATCCAAAGACTAAAGGTGTAGACAAGTCGAACAAAAAGTGAAGTGAGTAAAACTTCTAAAAGCCAATCGAGGGGCCTCGGAGCGACGGGTCTGACCTCAAAAAGTGAAGTCAGCCATGCAATGAGGTGAAATCCGAAAACGGCAGCGAGGGCCGTCCATGTAAAATAGACCGGGCCCGGAGAATAGACTCTGGTGCGTAACATTTGAATGAGAACAAAGAGGCAAAGCCCATTAAAAACATTCAGGCTCGTGAGCATGACTGAAAGAAGACCTATGCAATAACAAGTGACAACGACAAAAATAAAACCCTCAATTGGAGGGCGGGTCAAACAGACGTAGACCAAAAAAACCAGTGAGAGTTGAATCGTAGGACGCCACCCCAAGACCCAATGAAAAAGGCTACTTTGAATGCTTGCGCTAATAAGAACAAGTAATACGAAACATGAAAAATTTAAGACGAGCCAAGACGTCTTATTCAAAGGGCGCCCACCTTCTCTGAAGTGGGAGCGGGAGTAGCTGAGGGTGGAGTTACTTCTTTAGGTATTCGGTCGGGGTAAATATCTGGAGAGAGCACGACAAAAACCTCTTCGAGACGACTTACGTCAACAATGGGGCGCATCTCAACAGTTTGGGTTACGCCGAAAGTTTTTTTATAAACCCTTGTCACTGTTCCAACGGGAAATCCCTTTGGAAAAATTCCGTCAAAGCCCGTGACAACTAAATCTCCAACTTGAACATCGTCGGTTCTTTGCAAATATTTGATATGGCAAAGGTCTCGACCCAAACCCTCGACAATGCCGCGGGCCCGGGTTCTTTGAACCAGGGAATCAACAACGGCGTTGCGATCGGTGAGAACGAGAACAGTAGAATAATGGGGGGCCACATTGAAAAGGTAGCCCACGATTCCTTCTCGTGTGATGACGGCCATTCCTTTTCTTAACCCCTCAGCTGAACCTTTATTAATTTTTAGAGAGCTATATTCACTATTTGACCAAAGATCGACACCGATAACTTGGCTACTGGAGAGTTTACTTGGATTAGTCTGCTGAAAATCGAGGAGTTTTCGAAGGCGTTCGTACTCTAACTTAAGTTCATTTTCTTGAGCCACTTGAAGTTTAAGAAGGGATATCTGTTCTTTTAACTCTCTATTTTCGCGTTTTACTCCCAGAAGATCTAAGTAAAAACTCGTTGTGTGCGATACTCCGAGAGAGAAACTCGTTAAGAATTCTTGAACAGGGTTTACGATCATCAAGATAGGTTGTTGATACCATTTTGAATTGCCAGCATCCCGGCGTTCGATATTTATCGAGATAAGGGGTAGCGCCAAGATTATAGCGACTAAGACGAGTTTCTTTAAATCGATCTCAAAGAGTCCAAACATGGGTGCTCGATTTTCCTCTTTTGCTGCTAGTTAGGGCTAAAATATACCAAAGTAACCGCGCTTTTGCCTTGAAATTCCTCATAGGGTGAAGTGAAATGGCTCAACTTTCAAAGACTTTGTCGGAGGATCAATGCTTAAGTTTTGGCGCAAAAGAAAAAACTTTGCCGTACACCTCGTGTTTTGGCCCATCATTGCCGTTTTTGTAATTTGGGGATTTGAAAGATATGGAAATCCTGTGGGAGGTGCTGCCGCCATCGTCAATAATCATTCTGTTTCCCTGGGAGAATATCGAAACGCGGTGCAGCGTATGGTCGATTTCTATACCCAAGTATTTCAAGGGAACTTTGACGAGAAAACCCAAGAACAATATCATATTAAAGAAAATGCCTTAAGTCAGCTCGTCGATACGGTTTTAATTTCCGATGAAGCCGATGTTATGGGCCTCCGACCCACCGATGCCGAAGTTCGAGATACGATTGTAAATGACGTTAATTTTAAGAAGGACGGCAAATTCTCCCGAGATAATTATGACGCAGCTCTAAAATATCTTCATCTTACTGCTTCTCAATTCGAAGACGAAGAGCGTAAGGGTCTAATGATGAGCCGAATTAACAAACTATTTGAGCAAAACTTGGCTCCAACGAGTTTAGAAGTCCAAAAAGAAAAAACTCTGAGATCCGAAAAGAAGAATGTGGAATTTATTCGTCTTGATAAAGATCAAGTCACTGCAAAAATGAATTTTTCTCAAACTGAGATCGAGAGCTTTCTCAAATCCGATGCCAATCTTAAAGATGTGAGGGAGTATTTTGACCTTCATCAATCTGAATTTTCAAAACCTGAAGAAATTCATGCCGTCCATATTTTGGTAAAAGCTAAGGCGGGCGATGTGGCAGAAGAAAAAGCCGCTCGAGAGAAAATTGATAAAATTCGAAGTGAATTGACTATGTCGAATTTCGCTGAACTTGCAAAAAAATATAGCGATGACCCGGGTTCAAAAGTTAAGGGTGGGGAGCTGGGCTGGTTCGGACACGGGCGTATGGTCCCTGAATTTGACAAGGCTGCATTTAGTTTAGCTATTGGAAAAGTTTCTGACCCCGTTAAAACAAACTTTGGCTACCACCTCATTAAGGTTTTAGAAAAACATCCCTTAACTCGAGAAGATTTTGATAAAGTTAAACCTTCAATTGCCCAGAAATTTTTGGCCCGAGAGAAGTTTGATAAGACCGTCGCCGAGGCTGAAAAGAAGTTTTCTAGTTCTCCCGGTGAAGGTGTTAATTCTATTCAAAGCTTGATGGGTCCGAAAGCAAAATGGGAAGAGACGGGGCCCTTCACTCTTGCTGACGAGACTATTCCAAAACTTGGTGAAAATACCGAACTTATTGGCGCTGCCATGGCCGTTTCTCAGAGTAAACCTCTTTTTCCAAAACTTATAAAAGAGGGTTCAACCTATTATGTGGTGAGATTCAAGAAGTCTGAACCTGCGCCGGAAGTGGATGAAAAAACTCTGGCTAAGAGCTTGGCGTCGACAACATCGAGAAACGTTTTTGATTCTTGGCGCACAGCCCTTCGCGAAAAAGCCACTATCAAAATCAACCCCCAACTTCAAAACGGTGGGGCAGAGGCTCCTGATACCGGGGATTTTTAAAAAAAATCAAACCAGGCCCTAGGCCAAGCATCGGCTAAAGTCGGGGCAAAGAGCTCTCAAGGTATTCTCAAAATATGTCGAAAATAAGACATAAGTGAGAAACATTGGAACGCCTTTGATATTCGCATTTGGCTTTATGACTACGCTCGTTGGCGTTGTGATTTTTTACTCTAAAGCAATCTCCGCTTTTTTTCGTCGAGCTCGTTATGCTTGGAAGCTCGTTAAACAGGGCGAAACGGCGTCTCCCACGCAGTCCTTTAATCAAGATCAACTGGCAATTTTATCTGATGTCTATAGTCAGTTAAGGGATCACCTCATCACTTCACAAAAAGAACTTGAAGCAACAAATAGGGATTTAGAGGAAAAGGTAAAATTAAGAACTAAGGAGCTTGAAGAACTTAGCATACGAGATGCCCTCACAGGTCTTTATAACCGCAGACATTTCGATGAAAGACTAAAAGAAGAAGTGAGCAGATCGATTCGTCATAAACTAAATTTGTCCCTCATTTATATAGATCTGGATAATTTCAAAAATTACAACGATACAAACGGGCATCCGGCGGGAGATGCCTTACTGGAACAATTCGGCGAGTCTATTAAGAAAACAATTAGAACAAGCACCATCGCATGCCGTATCGGCGGTGAAGAGTTTTGTATTATTTGTCCCCACACCGATATTAAAGGTGGGATGGTCCTCGCAGAGAAGATTCGAAAATTGACTGAAGATACTGAGTTTCCAAATGGAGAAAAACAACCTTTAGGAAGAGTGACCTGTAGTATGGGCGTCAGTGAGTTTCCGAGTACTGCCGATGCTCCAGAAAACCTTGTCTCTTCAGCCGACAGTGCTCTTTATCAAGCAAAAAAAACCGGCCGCAATCGCATTGTTTCAGCTCCCGTAATTCAGAAAGCCAAAGCGAGTTAAAAAAAGCAAGATCTGTGTTTTTAAGTAGATCTGGGCTGACTTGTTTACTTTCGAAATCGAAGATTTCGAAAGTTCTTGTGGGAGAAAAAATAAAACATACTTTAGATAAGCCAACGGCTTATCTAAAGTAAGCAACCGAGCTTAATCTTCAATAAACCACTGATTTTCTTCGAGGGCGCTAGTATCTCAAATACAGTTAGTTGTACTAATTGAAAACCCCAATATGCCTAAAAAATAGGCGCTTTAAACTCTACAGAAATCAAGGGGATAAACTGTCTATGAAATGGTGGTGTAAAAAAGTTCGCCAGTTTTTGTATCCTTCTAAATACACATGGTTTTTTAAGTCCGCCGAAAAGACAGTCAGACTTTTAGTCAATTCTCTAAGCCTTAGCGAAGCTCATACCAAAGTCTGGTATTCAATGCAGAATATTGAAACTATTCAGTAAAAAACAAGGGCCGAAAATTCGTCCAAAATGGCTCCATCCTTGCTACTAAAAAGTAAACGGGGAGCTCTATTCATTTAGGGCTTGGGTGTAACTTATTTTAATACGTAGTATGTTGGTTCTTATTTTGAGTTCCGTTATTTGCGGGCAGTCTGCCTTTGCCCAAAATCTAAAGCCCTACAAAAAAGGTGAGTTCATAATCAGGCTTAAAACCCCGGCTACGGGAAAATTTGCTCAACAGATCAATGCACAGCAGTTTTTTGCTGATAAGGTAGGAAAATACCCCAGTCTAAAACTCATTCGATCGATGCCCGATCTTAATATGCATCATTTAAAAATTGACGAAAGCCAAGGCAAAACCGTTGAAGAAATCATCAATGAAATGAACGGAGATAGCCAAGTCGCCTACGCCGAGCCAAATTATATTGTCCAGAAAGCCGAGTCAGAGGGTTATGCAGCTGAGGCCTATTACACCTTAAATCAGGTTCTTTCTTTTAATGGAGTCATGACCACGGCTCAAATCCAAAACGTTCAAGCTCAGACATTGGTTCCTACTGGCGCATCGCCAGTTGTTGTTGCCGTTATTGATACAGGAGTAGATTTCACACACCCCGTTTTCAAAAATACAATTTGGACAAATACAAGGGAGATTCCTAATAACGGAATCGATGATGATCAAAATGGCTATGTCGATGACGTTCACGGTTGGAATTTTGCTTATAACAATAACAATCCTTCAGATGATGAAGGCCACGGAACTCACGTTTCAGGAATCGTCCTCGGCGTGGGACAAAATATTTTTGCTAATCCCGTTCCACTTCAAAATGTTTTAATTATGCCTCTTAAATTTTTAGATAGCACCGGCAGTGGATCAAACGCCGATGCCATCGCAGCGATCTACTATGCGGCCAATATGGGCGCTAAAGTCATGAATAATTCTTGGGGTGGTGGAAGTTATAGTCAGGCCCTCGTCGATTCTATAGCTTACTCGTACTCGAAAGACGCGCTCTTCGTCGCCGCTGCGGGGAATTCTTCAACAAATAACGATACCACTCCTAACTATCCTGCAAGTTATAGTGCCACTAATGAAGTTGTGGTTGCCGCAAGCGATTCAACAGATGTTCTTGCTTCATTTAGTAATTTTGGAACGTCTACTGTTCCCCTGACTGCACCGGGAGTAGCGATCTTAAGTTCATATCCTGTGGGGCAATATGCCCAAATGTCTGGAACCAGTATGGCAAGCCCCATGGTGGCCGGAACTGCGGCACTCATGCGTTACGCCCGACCTCAAATGAATTGTTACCAAATTAAACAGCTCGTTTCTTCAACGGTGGACGTGAAATCAAATCTCGCAAGCTATGTGCAAACTTCTGGAAGAGTCGATGTTTTTAGCGCCGTGCAAGCAGCTCAAACTGTGGCCGTTAGTTCATATGAACCTGCGTTTTCTGCTTCAGGAAGTGGGGCAAGCATGGCAAGCGCCGGGGGTTGCGGGCTTGTTTCTAATGTCGGTAAAGATTTAATGGATACAAAGGGCCCGGCCGGCACAGCAAAAGAAGTTGTCGTTGTTATGGCGTTATTGTTAATGCCAATGTTACTGACAATCGCTCTTCGTCGTCCTGAAAGAGCCGCTCAGCGCCGTCGCTACGAACGCTATGCTATTAATAGTGCCGTAAGCTTCCGCATTGGAAATCAAGAACTCTCAGGTTCTGTGCACAGCATCTCTATGGGTGGTAGTGATCTCAATACCGATGCTCTGCTGAGGGATGGCAGTGTTATTAAGATGATGATTTCAAGCCCCGATGGAAAATCTCAAATCGAAGTT
>Ga0206917_1167_pt1 | contig 14904 bp, 10 predicted proteins | sample Alteio_BWOrgHeat_68_FD_152931 | JGI IMG/M metagenome (GOLD analysis project Ga0206917, IMG submission 152931) | Enriched cells from forest soil in Barre Woods Harvard Forest LTER site, Petersham, Massachusetts, United States -... | ecosystem: Environmental > Terrestrial > Soil > Temperate forest >...
CGCGAACTTGGTCTCAGTGGACCAGGCACCGAATCAATTCCCGGTGAGATGATCATGGAACTTTGTGGAAAATCTCGCCAACCAGAAATCACCGCTGCTTGTTTTCAAGACGCGCGCGAATTGGGCAAATTTGGCCACTCTGATCCGCAATTGAATCCAAATCAAAAATTGAACTTGTGCTTGAGAGCACAAACTGCAAACGGTCCTGTTTCTTGTTATCAGAGTGTTCGCCGCGAAGGCGATACAGACCAAATCGTGGATATCAATGTGAAGACCTGTGGACGTTACTAGTCTGGATTGAACACTACCTCAAGGTAGGATACCCGCCGTTTACACCGGGAGCAACCGTCCACACGGTGTTGAAGTCCCAAGTATTTGCCGAATAAGTAGTTGCGGTTTGCATATTCACCGTGGATTGTACGGAAGATACACCATCGATTACCCCAGAGTTGGTGGTGCCCACGAGCGCAGCAGAAGTCAGATTCAGATCCGCAAAACTATCGTTCACCGCCGAAGCAAGAGTGATCGTACCGACGAGGGCACCCTTCGTGACCGCAGCCCCGGTTCCGGTTCCATTTGAATTGTCTATTAAGGTGCCAGCAGCATACACACGATTCAGAGTCGTGAATGCGTTCGCAATCTCACCGATAAATCCGCCGGCATTTCCTGAGGTGAAAGCGACATTACCGATATAATAAGAGTCGCTGATCGTAATGTGTCCACCGCTGAGAGATTGCCCGAGGAATCCTCCTACAAAAGTGGAGCCCTCAACGTTCGCCAGGGCAAAACATTTGCTAATCGTGACCAAGGCTCCTACGTTCGGGCCACCGGCACTTCCGATAAATCCGCCAGTGTATCCCGAATTTCCGTTCACGGTTCCCATGTAATAAGAGTTCGTGATGAAGCCCGCTCTGATCGTACCCACCAAGCCGCCACCACCACTCGCCGTGGCGGTAATCGTCATCGTGCTAAACGAATTACTGATGCCGAATCCGACGGATGAACTTTCCCAAGCACCCACCAGACCCCCGTGGTTTCCGTCGGAGCTGTAAGATGCGCCTGTGGTATAGCTGTTGGTGATATTGATCCCGAGTGCATCACCCACGAGCCCACCGACGTGCTGTGAACTGCGAACGAGTCCAGTAAAACTGGAATTACTCAGAGTGGTTCCGTTTTCAGCCGTGCCGATGAGTCCACCCGTGTGTCCATCATTTCCGCCTGAGGAAAAGTTTTGATAACCGAGCACCATGCCCTTTGTATAATTTCGATCCATCACATCTGCTTCATTGCCGCCTGCAGTACTGACGTGACAATGATCAATCGTCGCTCCTGAAAACATATGACCGACAAGTCCGCCGGTAAACATTCTGCCGATGACGGCGATGTTGGTCAGATTCAAATTTTTCACAGTTGCGGTCGTGCCTAACTGACGAAAGAATCCAACGTTATAATCGATATTTCTCAAACTTGCAGGAAGGGCTCCGTCCGACTCGATCGTTCCACCACCGCCCGAAGTTGCATTCGGGTCAATTTCTCCATAGACCCAGTTCGAAACCGTTTTACTATTTCCATCAAAAGTACCGCTAAAATAATTCACCGGAATATAAGGAGTGTTCGCCAGATCGATATCCGCTCCCAATTGGAAATTCAAACCCGAACAATTGCTCGGCGCTACGTAAGTGCAGTAACTCGCGAAATGATTGAGTTGATCGGCGTTACAAATCACAAATGCATTGGAGGACGTACCATCACCAGTCTGGAATCCTCCGGTCACCGGTGTCCCCGCGCAAACTCCCGTTGCAGCCGCGGTCGAGGTCGTACTTAAGGTGTCTCGAAGTCCAGGCACCGCCGCGCTACAACCGACGATTAGAATTCCAACTAATAACTGTGAACCGGCAAGGATAGAAAAACGACTCAACATACGACCCCTTTTGAAATTTTTTGTTCTTACATAATTATTATAGATTTATTAGAAACGCTTAACAACTGTGTCAATTGATACCTCCTAAACCCGCTATATTTCACGGATTTCAGTGAAACTGGGATATCACTGATCAAAGGGCCCAGCCGCGTTCATGAGCTCAATGAACAATATGGATCAACATCGCTGATTTATTCCAAGATTGTGCCTCGGGTACGTACAGTTTTCTGACGAAAAAGACGAAGAATCGTTATGGGGAATTTCAGTAAACACGATTTCGCTTTAATGATGAAAAATACAAATCATTACAGCCGTGTCTGGTCGGACACATTGTTCGTTTCTCCAAACGCCCTCATTATATATAGATGGGGTTACGGAACATGAAGGCAAAACTTTCACTCTTAGGATTTTTATCGATCCTGACTGCCTGTACCGGGCCGTCTCAGAGCACCTTAACGAGCCTCACCGGTGCTAACCCGGGTTCCGGCTCCTCTAGCTCGACGACTGCCACGACCTTCGGTGCTCCGGCAACGATTTCTGTTTTTGCCGGAAGCGGACAAGGCGCCGTTTACGGCAATCAACTTAGCTCAGCTTTGGTCGCTCGCGTTCTGGACTCCAATGGAGTTGCTGTTCCCGGAGCAACGGTAACCTTCACCAATATTTCAACCTGCGGCGGTGCTTGTGTCGGCGGACAAGGTCCTTCATTCAAGACCACGACGGTGACTACAGCACCCGTTGTTCTCACCACCGATGCGAGCGGTGAAGCATCCGTGAATTTGATTTTAGGAACTTATATCGGCGCTCAGACCGTGAAGGCCAGCGTTGCCGGCGTCGTAGACACGGGAGCCGCTGGTACTCGCGCAACTTTTACGGAGACCTCCACGGAATTTTCTAGCCAGGTAAAAATCATTCAGGTGGGTCAAACTGTTTCTTTTCCAACTTCAACCTTGTTCGTCGGCGGCACGCCAGTTTATCTCGAAGCCGTGCTGATGGATACGAATAATAATATCATCGCGCCCGTTGCGGTGAATTGGTCCACAAACGAAACTCTCAATATTGCAGACCTCACCCTCACCAGCGGAGCGAGTGGCGGCGGCAGTGTAATCGGTGCGGGAAATCTCGCGACTTACGCGACCTATGCACCCAGCTCCACCGGTGCAGGACAAATTCTTGCGTCGGTTACCGATGGAACGACGATTCAAATTGACAATATTATTTCCACCAGTGGAGCCACCGGCCAAATCACGAATTCACTTTCTCTCACTCCGGATCACATCAGCCTCGGCTGCGCGACGGAAGGATTCGGATCGGGCGTCGTGAACAATCAAACTGCACAAGTCGGAACTTCTCTGGGTCAACCTCTTTATGTCACCGTTCAAAACGTGGCGAATACTCCGGTGCCGGGAACCAACGTCACTTTCACCGTCCAATCCGGCGGAGGACAAATCGTGAGTGGACAACCCGCAGTCACCGACGCCAATGGTTGTGCCTATGCAAACGTCAAAGTGGGAGGACTTGCGGGCAACAACACCAACGCATTCACCGCGACTATTGCAGTAGGAAGCGTCAAACAAGTTCTTTTCAATGCGAATACCACTTTCGGTCCTGCCGCTCAACTCTCCTTCACTCAACAACCCGGCGGCGCGGAAGCAGGAACTGCTTTTAGTGCGCAGCCCATCGTTCAAGTGCGCGATCAATACGGAAACTTAGTATTGAACGACAATTCAGATGTCGTAACACTCACCGTGAACTCAAGTTCATCCGGTGGAACTCTCGGTGGCACCGCAACCGCGACCGCCGTAAACGGAATTGCGCAATTTTCAAATGTCAGTTTTTCTCTCGGTGATACCGGCGTTGTTTTACACGCAGCCAGCGGAGTCTTGGGCACCGCTAACTCGAGTTCTTTTCCAGTAGGTTCCATCATCGCCGCCGCTCAATGTGCCGGTGGAGCTCCCGCGAATTTCGTCACTGCCGACGGTGGGTGCAAAGATAAAAGCACCGGCCTAGTTTGGAGTGCTGGAACCGTAGGCAATGTTCCTACCGGCGGATCAGTCATGGGTTGGTACAGTGCCGTTTGGGATGGCACCGCCAGCGGCAATCCTCCTCAAGAGCCTTGGCAGACTTCTTTCGGTAGAAATTTTATCACCGACATCGATTATACCCAAAACACGGGCGGGGAGGCTTTCAGTTCACAAACGACTTATACCGCGAGTAGCAGTGCACCCTTACTCGCGGGAGCAAGCTGGACACAGAACGATCCTACCTATGGAGATTTTCCTGCTAACGGAGCTGCGTATTGCCAAAACCTCAATGAGAGCGGAATGACGGATTGGAGAATGCCGACCTTGAATGAGGCGAATTTGAGTCTCGGGATTAATAACGGCAGCAGCGCTCTTCAAAATACCGCTTGCCCGGGTTCTTGGTGGTGGACGGCCACTTTATACGGTGGTCGGTATAGTTTTCCCTACACCTATCTCACCACTCCTGGTTCGTTCAGTCAAAACTACGGCTGGTACAACAATAATTACTGTGTTCGTTGTGTTCGTAATGGCCCGCCGAGCACCCTCCTCGTTTCCCAGCAGGTTTCTGGTTCATCGTCTGGGTTAGCGGTGAATGTTCCCTTCGCCCAACAACCATCAGTGAGAATCGTGGACGATACTAATTCCATCGCAGGTTCTGCCGGTACCGGTGCAGGAAATCAGTTTGGTGCTATTCCAGTCACCCTCACCGTCACGAGCTGTAACGGCGGCGGTGCTTGTCACGGACAACTTTGTGTCACTAACCTCCATACCGGTGTTACTAACTCGTGTTCAAATTCGAAAACGATCACCGCGGTCAGCGGCATCGCCAATTTTGGTACGATCGGCGGAGCCTTCGCGGGACTCAGCTACAGCTACGCCGAATCGGTAACCTTGACCGCGAGTGCCGTTGGAATCGGATCGGTCGCTCTCACTCCTTTCACCGTGAATCAAACCTACCCGATGGCGGCATGTTTAAGTGTGGGTGGTAACTGGATCAACGGAATCGGAGGCTGTAAAGATGCCACCACGGGACTCATCTATAGTGCAGGATCAAATGCCACCACCAGCGGTACTTCGTATACCTGGCACGATGTCGTCTGGAATCAAAATACGGTAGGACTCAATGCCGGAACGGCAAAAACTACCGACAATGGCATCACTCAAGATTACGTGGTCGTACCGGGAAATTCTGTCGATGACGCCAGTAGCTTGAACTATTGTCATAGTCTCTCCGAATCCGGACAAAATGATTGGCGTCCTCTTCCGAACGTGGATCTCTCCACCAAATCAATCGGCACATATCTCAATCAATATACCAATTTTTGGAACAATAACCGGATGACGGTGGTAGACCTCGGATATAATCCAGATCTGACGCAGTCTTGGTATAACTACAACGGACTCCTCTGGAATGACGAATCGAAATCCTGGCCTGACACTCGTGTCAGTGCCCAATGCGTTCGCGAAGATCCTCCGGCACAATTACAAATCGCGGTTCAACCCGATACGAACAACACCTATGGTTTTGCGGACGGCATGAGTTGGGATGTTCAGCCCACCATCAATATTCTGGACGCACAAGGTGCGGGTCCGCTCGTCATGGAAGGTGGACTACTTCAACACGTGACGAATGCTAACCTTCCAACCGTCATGAACTGGGATCCCACCGCGACGGTCACCATCACAGTCGCTCCGGCGGCTGATGGAAGCGGCGGACACGGAAATCTCATCCAATGGAATGGTGCAAACTCTATTGATTCAAACATCGGCATTAACCCCACCCGTTCAATCGTGGCTTCCGGCCATTCGATTTCTTCAGCACCGATTGGCGGACAAGTAGCATTTACCGGTCTCGCCTATACTCTGGTGGGAACAACCCATGCTGGCCAAGGTGAAAAATTTCGTCTCGCAGTGACTGCGTCTGGAAGATGGGAAGGAAGCAATTGGAGCATCGGTCCTGTTTACACGAATGATGTCACGATCCCTGCGGTGAACACTGGAAGTCAGTGCGCTCCGGGAGCCCTAGCAACGGCGTGGAAAACTCAAAACGGCGGATGCCAAGATCAAGTCAGCGGACTCGTGTGGACTCAAGGCTTCGGAGACGCTGGAGACGCCTATGGATGCCACGTTTGGAATACAGCCCCAACCTGTCTCTACACATGGGTAAACTGGTTTTCTGCTATTTGGGATTCAGCCTTCTCTGGTGGTGACTTACCTCGTTCCGACGGCAACGGACCAATCGGATTTTTACAAGCACTTTGGGGCGGCGATGCCTTCGACGGCGGCTCTTATTTCGGATGGTCGAGTGTCACTGAAGGGGCAACCAATACTCCAAGTGAATACGACGTCGCGAATCCACCAGGCACCGGTCCAAAATCAGCGGGATCATTTTCCGGAGATGCTTGCCATCGGATGAGATTAAACGGTTACGACGATTGGAGACTCCCGACTGCCGCAGAAGTGCAAGCAGCAATCAGCCATCAATTCGCGAGTTCGATCAATGATCCGGAAATGGCGATCATCAACGCCTCCGGTTATCAGAGCTATTTCAGTCCGATCACTTCTACGACAGATCAAGGCACGAATGCCGACTATTGCACTTATAGTTATACTGGGGCTCACTGGTGCGCTAATCCAAAAACCAACAGCTGGTCTGGTAGCGGCGATGTCCTCGGTCGCGCGCACTGCGTGCGGAATGCGAACTTATCGTACTAACCTTCAATTACTAAAAAGCTGGATTCCGATTCTGGTCCAAATCGCCCAAAGCACTAGCGTGCTGAGTGCGTAGGTCGCGAAACGATGAATCACCTTATTATAGGTACAATGAATCACGCTGTGGGCAGCGCGAAGGACCACGTAGGCGCTCGCGAGATAGAGATAGATAAAATCTCCCAATCCAAGAACAAAAATCACGAAGATGGCGACATAAAAAAGGATCGGAATTTCAAAAAGATTTTCTAGATTGTCGGATGAGTTCACCGATTCTTTCAAGGTGGCTGCAGCATAGCCGGCGTCAGCTAGGTCTTGCGTTCTCACTCGCTTCTTTTTCATTTCGCTAATGCGCTCATAATACATATAAAACCAAACGAGAATCGTCAGCATCACTTGACCGAAGAGCGGATAAAAGATCATTTTTGGATTCATGCACCTAGTTTAACCCCTGCCGGCAAAAATAATAGAAAAAATTAATCCCCACCGAATCTTTCGATAACAACGCTGTTCTATATTGGCCAAAGCGAGAGTCAGGGAGGGCTTATGAAGCATCATCAACAAACCATCATCATTGCGATGTCCTTAGCGTCGTTCGTCACCACCACAAAGGCATCCGCCCAATCCAATCCCTCTTATGGGATTACGATTTATCCCACACCCGAATCCAGCCCAACACCCATCTATCCACCGACGACACCGACCCCCTTCCCCACCATCACGCCCTTTCCAATGCCGACACCTTTTCCGATTCCCACGCCGTATCCGATGCCAACGGAATTCCCAACGCCCACCCCTTTTCCAATGCCAACTCCCATTCCCTCTTCCCTTTGATTTTTAAAAACTGAAGACAGTTCGCCGATCGCTAGGTTAGAATGAGATGATATGAATCCATATTTTCTTCGTGTCGTTTACTTTTCTATTTTGTGTGTCACTACTTTCGGTGGACCACCAACTTTTGCAGACTCGGACTCTTCCACCACACCGGTGATCCATGGAACCGGCCATGGTCATCACGCGGGAATCCGCATCAGCGCAAAAAATGCAAAAGGAAATGCGAAGACGATTCAAGGTAACTGCGAAACAGTATCGAGTCCTTCAAATCCGATCGCAGGCCCCTGTGTGAACCTCGTTCTGATTTTGAAAGACAGCGCAGGAAACGAAGTGGTCAAAAACAGAACTTCACCGCAAGGACGTTTCGAATTTCCCACAGAACCCGGAAAAGATTATACCATTGCATCCGGTTCCCGATATTTTGATGTCGTCGAGGGAAAGAGTACGGTTCACTCCGGCAGTAAAATCTTAGTTCATTTGAAACAGAAATAATGAATGGAGAGCTCATTGAGCTCCTTTGATTAGACTTTTCCAGTCCACTACCGTTCGTTCCTGGGCACGAGCTTTTGTTTAAGTGGTATCCTTTTGGCGTATTCTTTACCGTAAAACCGGTGATGTAGTGGCCCTGGCCTTCCGAATCCATGCATTCGAGTTACCTGCGAATTCACACTCAGCACTTCCTTTCAGTTGCTGTGTAATAATTCAGCGTCCATCCTGGCTTTTCTATTTTCCACTCGTAAATTTAATTATTTTCTTAAAAACACCGGAATTCAGGCCCGATTTATTAAACAAAATAAAGCACTCAGAAAAATCAAAAAACCCCACCGTCAAAAAACTTGGCATGGGAGCTGCTATGTAGAAAACAGAAGTGAACAGATGTTGAAAATACAAAAGGGGAAAAACAAAATGAAAAATCTTAGTTTATTATCATTAGCGCTCGCGGGACTAATGATCGGGCTCACACACTCACCGAGTGCCCAAGCACAAACAGAAGAGCGCTGCGCTCTTCGCACCGATGGTTCATCCATCTGTATCAACGATCACGTGATCGATTATCGAAAAATTGAAGGAACCATCACCGACATTTATTCAAACGGAACTGCGGTGGTTGCATTCCAAGACGGCATCAAAATGGCCGACCTTAAATATCTTTATCGCGAAGTAAAATGTTTATACGGATACTGTGAAGGTGATCGCGTAAAAGACACCGATTACAACATGGGTTATATCGCTCAATTATTTGAAAACGGCGAAGCCAACGTTGAATATGCAAATGGCGAATCCTGGTTTTTCACTCTCGATCAATTGATGGCAGTGGCGAACACTCAGCCAGTCGTGATCGTTCGTGAATACGAAATTCGTGAATTTCCAGACGTCGTGATCTACAGACAATATGGATTTCCAGAATGTCCAAGAGTTTACGCTTATCCTTGGCCAGAAGCTTATGCTTACGAAATTCCAACTTACTACCGTCCATACCGTGTAGATGCATGTTTCCCAGTTGCTCCTCGTTATATCGGATACCATGAGATGCCTCACTATCCGTACCGCGAGCCAGTACACTACCCTGTAGCGTACAAGCCGGTGCCTCGTCCGATCCCTCACCAAAATCAGGGACCACGTCCAACACCAAGACCGAATCCGGCTCCAAGACCAAACCCAGCCCCACGTCCTAATCCAGCGCCAAGACCAAACCCAGCGCCGGCTCCACGTCCTAATCCGGGTCCAATCGGAGTGCCAACACCAAAACCAGGTCCAATCGGTATTCCAAGTCCTAGACCAAATCCAGGTCCAGTGACTCATCCATCACCAAGACCGAATCCGGCACCTAGACCAAATCCAGCTCCGGCTCCGAAACCAAATCCGGCTCCAGCGCCTAGACCAAATCCAGCACCGGCTCCGGCTCCACGTCCAGCACCGGCTCCGGCTCCACGTCCAGCACCGGCTCCGGCTCCACGTCCAGCACCGGCTCCGGCTCCACGTCCAGCACCAGCTCCGGCTCCACGTCCAGCGCCAGCTCCGGCTCCACGTCCAGCGCCAGCTCCGGCTCCACGTCCAGCGCCAGCTCCGGCTCCACGTCCAGCACCGGCTCCGGCTCCACGTCCAGCACCGGCTCCGGCTCCACGTCCAGCACCGGCTCCGGCTCCGAAGCCAGGTCATCACTTGAGTGCTGACGAAGCCTAATTAGCGGTAAAATCTACAAAAAATGAAAAGCGGGAAACGATGTTTCTCGCTTTTTTTTGCTTGAAAACCCATTGCCCCGATGCTATGAAAGAGATCGATGTTTTTTGCAAATTCTAAACCCTAAACAAGTGAGCGAAAGGACCCTCGACGCATGAGTCGAGCAAAACAACTTTCCTTTTTACCCGGATTGAATTTTAAAACTGCTTCCGCATCTCACGGTGGCGATCTTTCCCGTGGCAAACGCAAAACCGCCCGCCCGATTGATCCGAAACAAGCACTGCATGTAGTACTGAGATCTTCCGTCGCTCGCGGTAAAAATTCCATGCTCCAAGCCGCTCACGCCAAAAACATTCACCACTTCATCCAACAAATTGCCAAGCGATTGGGAGTCCGCATTTATCGCTACGCCAACGTAGGAAATCACCTTCATTTACTGATCAGCGTTCCTTCTCGTGTAATTTGGCAAAGGTTTCTCCGAGAGCTGGCAGGAGGAATCGCGATCATCGTCACCGGAGCAAAAAAAGGCGCAGGACTCCGCAAAAATAAATCTCAACGTGGATTTTGGGATGAACTTGCCTTCACTCGGATCGTAAACTTTGGACGCGATTTCAAAAAAGTCTGCGACTACGTCGTTAAAAATTTATTTGAAGCAGCGGGGGTACCGGTGAAAAAACTGCTCGCACAAGGAATGGAAATTCTCACGATTCAAGAAAATGGAATCCTGGTCGGACCACTGGGTTAGCCATCAACAAGCCCCAAGCGAATCACCTCAAGGATTATCGAACACCAAAAACGCACAAACTCCTACGGCGTATATTCATAAAGGTGCGTACAATCAAGCCAACTGGACGCATTCATCGAAGCCATCCCACCACAATCGTTAATGGTGAAATACATCTTATTCCCAACCTTCACTACACTCGACGAGATGTCGTCGGCACCGGCAGAAACTCTGATCTCCGCGCTGATATGACTATTTTTATATTCGTAAATTTTCGACCGAGGAAAAGAGCGTTGTGCTCGGACCAAGCCATCGCGGAAATAGGTCACGAGATGGTCTGGATCGTGGTACATGATCATCGTTCGATGATCGTTTCCAAATTCAGTCATTCCTCCACCCAAATCTCGGAACGGAATGTTAGGCATAAAATCCGAGCCGGGAGAAATAATCCCTGACCGGTCTTCTCCTGGAGTATAAACCCCGGCTAGCAAGCCGTCCGGAGACGTGGTTCCATTTCTGACATAGGTCCCACTTCCAGCGCCAAACATCGCATTGATCTTCACATATTGGACTCCGCCACCATTGGCACGAATTTTCACGTACTGAACACCGCCTCCAGCAATTTTTAAGTATTCAACCGGTCTAGCCCACGCCGACGGGAGTGAGAAAAAATCCAAAACGTTCACTGCAAAATTTTGAAACTGCAAACGTGCATTTGCCGCTACCGAAATCGAGTAAGGCACTACCCGATCCGTCCCAGGAATATACCAACCGGGTGCAGATTCGATTCCTGGTTCTATTTTTTGTCCAATCGGCAAGGCCGCTGGTGCCGCTCCGGGAGCGAGAGCGTCTCCACTTTGCACGACGGCGTTGGCGTAGGTATAACTTTGCGGCGTTCCCGTATTATCATTTGCGGTGAAATAGACATTGCCGTCGATACCAGTATAAAGCCCGGTCACGGTATCGTTTGCCCCAGCGCTCGTGTTACTCACGGCATCGGCCGATGCCACGACCGCACCGCCAAGCGTGTATTTGAAAAGTCGTTGATTCCCGCTCGCGTCGTTCGCAATCCAAAACAAGGAACCGTTCGAACTCACCAATCCATACGGTGCATCGTCACTCGTCACATTATTCACCGTATTTGAAATGACCACCGGAGCAAGATCGATCCCCGGAGTATAACGATAGACTTTAACGTAACCAAAATTACCGTTTCCGCTCCTGGTGACCGTTTGTGCCGGATGATTTGCACCGTTTACGGTCTGAAAGGTGGTTCCTCTGAAAGCAGTGAAATAAAGACTTCCACTGACTTCGGTCAGATTCATCGGAGCATCGTCGCCAAAATTAGCATTCCCCACAAAAGCCTGAACAGTGGTGGTATTATCACCTAAGCTTGTTTTGTAGATTTTGATATTTCCGGTGACCAGCTCGGTTCCATTGAAATAAAACTTTCCACCGATCAATCCGATCGGGCGAATCCCATCAGTACAAGTCGCTCCACAAACGTTCGCGATCGCTGCGGTCGCCACTGCCCCGCCGGGAATATATTCGTAGATTCCGCGGTTACCGGAACTATCGACAGCCGAGAAATATACATTGCCGCCGATATTCACGATGTCGCTCACGAGATCGCTGGTGTTAGTACTCGTATTCGAGACCTTGACCGGATTAGCTGCATCTGCAGTATAACTGTAGAGACTGGACGCGCTTCCGGATTTTCCGGCGAAGTAGATGACGTTGCCGATTCGGATTCCCGAAGAGACGGCAAGAAGCTGATCACCCAAGGCAACGGTCGTCGTCGTATTATCACCGGGAGTCATGCTAAAATTTTTCATGTTGCCATCGGTATCCGTTGCTTGAAAATACAACAAACCATGGCCGAACCCGATTGGGAGAGTTGGATTCGTGCAGACCGCCCCGCAAACATCCGTCGGTGTCGTCGTCGGTGGATCGGTCGGATGATAGGAGTAGATTCCTTGGTTTCCGCTTCCATCCACCGCACCAAAATAAAGATCGCCATTGGCGTTCACGATGTTACTCACCTGATCGTCTGAACCGCCTGAGGTATTTGAATCCTGAGTCTGAATTCCACCGGTAGTGTCATACAAGCTTGCCGCACCCGCAGCACCGGGAGCATAAACGCTCCCACCGATTGTCACGCTGGAACTCGCGGCCACGTAATCGTTTGCCACTGGCACCATGACTGGAAGAGCATCGCCCACGGTATAGTGATAAGTTTGCAAAAGGCCATTCACGTCTTTTTGAGCGAAGGATAAAGTCACTCCACCCACTACACCCAAAATAAACGGAGCAGAAACATAAGTTAAGTCGCTCGTGCGACCGATATTTGAAATCACCGTCGGCGGTGTGCCCGGAGTGTATTGATACACCTCATACTTCGTTCCATCGAATGCAACGAAGTAATAAGCGCCGCCCATGAAAACAGGATTGTAAATTCCGGCGTAAGGAAGATCATCGCCCTGCTGATCGAGAGCAGGAGCTCCGACACCGGTAAATGGCACCTGTTTCGAAAGAATATTTCCCGTCTTCGTGTTGTTGATGATGAAGTCCGGTTTGGTCACTACATTATTCGTCGTGGGATCGAGACTGTAAAACTTAAGGCGACCATCGGAATCGAAGGCATCAAAGGTAATCTTACCGTTGACGAGGTTAAATCCACCCAGCCAATTATGTTCACTGCCTTGGCTAATGTCAGACCGTTGGGTAAGCGTGGTTCCATCATAAGAAAACAATTTCGATCCACTGCCTTTATTTTCGAAGAAATAGATTTTTCCACCCACCGTGATCGCACCCATTACCAAATCATCGGTTTGCGTATTGATCTGAGAAATTCTCGTCGGGACGACAATCTTCATCGTCGTGTCTACTGCGGCAACGCTCGAAGCCGAAGCCACATCTCGAATACTCGGTTCTAAAAAACAACCTGAAGCGAACAGGGACAATACTCCCGAAACTCCGATTAAGCTTTTTAGTTTAGTCATCACTTTTCCCCTTACCTTATTATCGGGTTTTTGAAGGAAGAGTTAAAGTGTGTCAGAATCGACAATTAGCTATTTTAGGCGTGTAAACCGCACATTTTAGACGGTTTAATCATTCACACACACTGAACTTCTATGAATGTCGGTGTGTCTGCCAATGCACCAAACTCTATTCATATTTGAATGAAATGGGGAGTTTCACATCTGGATGCAAACTATGATGGACCGGACACGCGTGAGCTGCTCGCTCCAATTTCACGCGGTAATCTTCCGCGATGGATTTTGGCATGGTCACCGCGACCGCAAGAGTTCCGATCCGTCGAGTGGGTTGGGTCACCATTTCTTTTTCCACACTGGCGCTGGCCCCTTCAAAAGGAACGCCATCACGCTTCGCGAGAATTGCCATGGTAGTGAGGATACAACTTGCTAACGCCGCTCCCACTAAATCGGTGGGAGAAAAACTCGCTCCCCTGCCCAGATTATCTTTGGGCGCGTCTGTTTCAATTTTTGAACCCGAAGGTTCGTGAGTCAGATCGCAGTGTAAATCGCCGGTATAAGTTACGTTCATTTTTACCATGGCTCAAGCTTAACTGAGCCCATCTCAAATCTGCAATAGACGATTTCACCAAAATCAGTCGCCTAAGTGCACCCACCATCGTTCCTCCATCAATTGTAGATTTACCTTTAAAATCGGGGGCTTTTAAGCTAATGTTCGCGCATGAAGACCCGCTCTCCCCTCAACAATATTCTCTCTCTCGCTTTGGTGATCTGCGGGTCGGTGAGTGTTTTGGCGGGCTGCGGATTTTATAAAGCGAAAACTTCTTCAGGCCTCGATATCGCGGCCCTTCTCCGTGATCCAAAAACTCCCATTTCTTTTGCCCAAGTAAATCAAGGCGTGCTCCGTGGAAATTGTTTGAGCTGTCACAACGCCTCACAAGCTGCCGGCGGTGTCGTACTCGATACCTACGCTCACGTTGCCCCGTTTGCGGCGGTGATCAAAAGCGACATCGATAGCGGACGCATGCCTCTCAATGCCAATCCCCTGAGTCCGAATCAAATCGCGCTTTATGATAAATGGATGAGTCAGGGAAATCCTGAATTACCGTCTTCTAATCCAGGTGGTCCGTCTGCTACTCCGGTGCCCACACCGACGATGTCAGAGGTGCTTACTCTAATCCGAAGCAATTATGATCTATCGGTGAAGCCACTCATTAAGAGGGCCTGCATGGATTGTCACGATTCTCAAGCGAAGCCAGATGGATGGATCGGTCACCTACCGGTCGTTCGCGGCGTGGAATGGAAACACATTCATGAAGCAACCAAGGCTGTCGATTTCAGACGAGAGTTTCCAAATTGGTCTGATCAGAGCAGTGAGCCGGAATTCTATCTCACCCAACTCAAGGGTGCGATTTCCAGTGGCTCGATGTCGCCGAAATATTATCAGGCCTTTCACAAACATGACGGTAAAATTTTAGAGAATTCCGAAAAGAAAGTGATTCTCAAATGGATTGATGA
>Ga0206917_1179_pt1 | contig 14769 bp, 15 predicted proteins | sample Alteio_BWOrgHeat_68_FD_152931 | JGI IMG/M metagenome (GOLD analysis project Ga0206917, IMG submission 152931) | Enriched cells from forest soil in Barre Woods Harvard Forest LTER site, Petersham, Massachusetts, United States -... | ecosystem: Environmental > Terrestrial > Soil > Temperate forest >...
TGTTAGGCTTATATAAAACATCTCTATGATAACCCATGTCTCAGTCAAGGACAAAAATTTCACTTAAACATCACGCGAGGGGTTCTTTTTGGTGCCTTTAGGTTCAGAATTTCCCATTTGCTTTAAATCAATGGCATTTTCTAAATGGAGAACCCTTCTCCCGTTTGTATCCGTAGGAAAAAATTGAAGGGATATCTCTTGCAGCGTAAGCCCTGTTCTTGCTTTTAATCTCTTAAGATGTGTTTCGACGGTGGAGGGAGCCATAGATAGAATGGTTCCAATTTCTTTGTAAGACTTTCCCTCTTGTAAAAGTTGAACGCACATCGCTTCATAAGTTGTAATATAATCCTTTGCGCCCTCTCCAATACGAAAACGAGAAGAGCGTTTCGGCAGGAAGAAACCTTTGCGATGAATAGATTGCTTTGATTTAGAAGTACTTTTTCGAGTGACTTTTGCTTTCTCAATATGATTTCGCGCCATTTTAGGAAACAATTCAGCAAATTTTTGGAGGTCTTTCATACTATGGAAGTAATAGGCAAAAGGGCAGGGATGACGTTCTGACATGCCAAAAGTTGTGCAATCAAAAAACGTTCTTCTTCGACTGATAATTGTCAAACCATGGTAAACGCCCTTTTCTTTGTTAATGAATAAAAGGCGCTCTGATGGTAATGATTCATCCCAGAAATATAAAGAAGATTGACGTATATGCAGAGAATGCGGTGGGCCATCTTCAATAAGGTCATTTTCCAGGAAGTCATAGAAAAAATCTGGACGATTAGCGAGAATAATATAGCTACCGTCATTATAAATTCGTTTAAATTGGAAGAAAGATATCCCGCGGGGGTTTAAGAAAGCATGACAGAGTTTATCAATTTCTTGGGCTGTTGACATTATATCTTGAGAATCATTCATACGCATCAATCACATTCCTCGTTTTTCAACCGGATGAACCCTGAAAATGAGAAAGATTTAAATTACCTTCACATAGATAGTATTTACTTACCTTCTATTGCAGCCAACAAAATTTGATGCTATTCACCAGAGCCTCTGAACTTCTAACACACCCCCAATAGGAATCTTGTACCCTAACATGCATGACGACATCTTTTTGTAAAACCTATATTTTGTGTCATGTTATTGGGTGAGCATTTTATACTAGATGTCGTGAAAAAGAAAAATATGAACACTTGCCCGATAGTACTAGAAATCTGATAAAATCACACGATGACTTTATCTGGAAAGGCTGCGTGGAGCCTTTAATCCACGACCAACCTTCTCTCCCTGTAGGGAGATCCTTTTCTCCATCGCTTTGTATGATCACTTTGTCGCAGAAATACAATTTACGTTATTATCATTAAAAATTATCTGATCAAATCATATTTTACAGAGTCATCTTCCTTCTGATTGTCCAAAGACTCTACAGGGCTTTCCTCAATCCCTCGTGTAGCCAGGAGAGAGAGGGTAGCAATGATCGATAAGATAATAGGAACAACCCATGGCTTACCGTAAAGATCGAGAAGTTTTGTATAGTGGACGGGGAGCGTGGCCATCCCTGCCCATGTTAGGTTATAGCACAAGGCTATACCTGTATACCGAACTTCTGGTGAGAAAATGCGAATTAAAGTTGGGAAAAAGTTAGCTGAAAACATGGCTATGTAAATTTGCTGAATCATCAAGAATACAAACAAGACAAAGGTATTCCCAGTGGAGAGCAGGGAGAAAATGGGAACCGAAAGCACAATATAGCTGGCGCAGGTCCATTGGAGAGTGGAGGTTTTCTTGGGCAAGAAATCAGCAATCATTCCAATACCTGGTAGAACGAGAATCAAAAAAACAAGACTTAAAGTTGTTCCAAGATAGACATCGCCGATGTCATAGGCAAAAAATTTGGGAATAAAGTAGGGAAAATAAAGGTTTGTGACGATTAATGCCGCCATAAACATGGTTAAGGCACTCCCTCTTAAAAGAGATAATTTATGAGCTCCTAACGCTTTCAATAGGGACTGATGCTGACCGCTTTGATTCTGAATGGCCTGAAAAATCGGCGTTTCTTGAATGGTGTTGCGCGCGATGAGTAAGGCAAGCCCGAGGATGCCGCCTCCTAAGAAGGGAAGGCGCCATCCCCAGGATATAATATCTTCTTTACTTAAAGTAGCTGAGAGCAGATAAAGCACGCTACTGGCCAGTAATGCGCCGAGGCTTGTGCTGGCAATGACAAGGCTGGTTTTACGCCCCTGTCGTTGGCGGGGTGAAAACTCAGCAACGATTGTCATGGCGCCGGGCAGTTCTCCGCCAAAGGACAGGCCTTGGAGTATCCGGCAGATGACGAGAAGCGTTACAGCAACCATGCCAAAGGTCTCAAAGTTAGGCAAAAGGGCCATCAGAAGAGTGCTGCAAGCCATCAAACTTGTTGAGATCAAGAAGGCGGGTTTTCGGCCTATCCGATCGCCGATTATGCCGATGAGTGTACCTCCCAATGGTCGCGCAAAATAACCAACGGCAAAAACAAGAAATGTCTGAAGTGTGGCTGAAGCAGGGTTTTGAGGAGGGAAAAAAACAGCGCTTAAATAAGTTGCCATCATGCCATAAATGACAAAGTCAAAATATTCTAAGGTGGACCCTAAACTGGCTAACAAAGTAACGTGTCGATCTTGTTTTGATTTTGTTGTCATAGATTAAATCCTTTCACAAAATTTATTATATTGTTTCAATGCTTAACCGTTGCAAGAGATTGACCACTAAGGCACGGCGATCTTGATCTGTTGCGATCAATTTCTCCTGAAGGGGGTTGAGATAGGGATCAGTCATATCAAGCAATTTTGGATCAAATTCGCAATGAACGCCTGATAAGATAACACGCCCCTTACCAACGATAATATCAACAAGCGCTGCTTGTGGGTGGGGCGTTGTGGTGTAGGTTGCCAAAACGGTGACATGGGGATACATTTGGGCGTTTACAAAATGACCACCACCATTATAATAAATAGTTAATGGGTGCTTCTCAGGAAAGGGATCACTCGGTCCTATCCACTGGACAAGTGCGGCCTCTACGCCTGAGTTTGTTTTATGGTCCCATGGTTTTAACGTAGGGCCTGCTGCGGTATCTGGGAAGAAATCAAGTTCTCGATCTGAAGCGATCTCTTGGGAGGTTTCTTTTGCAAACAAGAGTCGCCGACAGCCGTAATAAGCCCCAGCGCAAATTCCCAAATATTGTCCGCCGCCTTGTACAAAGGATTGAATTTGATGGTTACCCTTACCTTTCAAGGTGCGGGCATAGAGGATATCTGCGCCCCCCCGGCATGATAAACAAACATGCATCTTTAGCCCAATTGCCCTCTCGCACCTCTTCAGAGCCAAGGGTTTGAATGGTATGCCTGGGATGAATCAACTCTTTTAAGGTATATTGAGTGTGAGTAATCGCAACCGAAGAAGTTCCTGGCCCTGCATAAATATAAATCGTTTGGGGGGAGGTTGTGGTTAAGTTGATGTGTACCAAGTGATGATCCACCTGTCATATTGAAAACTGTTTATGTTCCTATAAAATTTTCAACTCGACCATAGGGTTAGTCTACGAACTTGTCAAGTTGGGCTTTTTTCGGGACCTTCCTCAAAATTTTTGACGGATGGGCAATCAAAAAATTTGACATTTCTCATGGGCATCGAGTAGACCTTCTTACGATAATAATTTTTATTTTTAAGAAGGAGAAAGAACTAAAGCAAGGTGGTCATTGCAATGACGGGATGTTGTTGATACTAGGCAATTTTACTATATATCGAAAGATATCCTAGATCTCACTTTTAATTGCGGCGGGTGAGGGGTTTCAAGAGCTCAATTTGTGATCGAGTTTAGGATAAAAATTGCCCATAATTGGGGAGGTAATTTTGAAAAATAAAAAAATACATCATTTTTTTGGTTGAAGAAATGAGAAAAATCAATGGCTTAAAGGTAAATGGCCCCGTTAAATAACACAAATTTAACGGCAGGTTTAACGGTAATTTAACGGAGATTTAACGGAAGTCTAACATTAAAATGGAGTCTTAAAAACATGTCAGAAGATAAACCAAAAAATTCTACTCAGTTCCAACCTGGAAATAAATTTGGCAAGGGTCGGCCTGTAGGAAGCAGAAATACACCGCGCCCAAAAACAAAGGAACAGCTTCTGGATGATATTGACATTATCTGTAAAAATGCTGTGGAAAATAATCGATGGCAAGCGGCTCTACAAGCAAGGGTATGGCAGGGCAAACTCATGGGCTTTTTTAGGACGAGGAAGCTTCCCCCCATTACCAGAATCTCGGATATGCAGCGACATGAAATTGAAGAGCTTAAGCCGTACTGGAGGAAAATGATCCAGAATTGAAAAAGTTAGGAGATTCCGAAATAGAAAGGGATTCTCACTCATAATGGATTTGATTATTTTAGGGGAAATATGTTAATAATAAACTTGAATTTTGTGCCCTCATAACTGCAAATATTTGATTGATGACTCAAAATACACTTATTCAAACACCGGACTTCCCAGAAGTTATACCCCTTTTACCCTTGCGAGGGGTGATTCTGATGCCGCGTACCCTTTTGCCAGTGCCTATTTTTGAGGCGTCGCAAGCGGCCATGATCGCAGCTTGTGTTCAGACAGAGAAAAAACAAGTCGGCTTGGTTCAGCCGATTTCAACCTTGTTCGAAGGCCAGGTATTGGCTCCCCTCTTTTCAACGGGCTGTCTTGGCGAAATTGTCGAATTTGGAAAAACAGAAGAGAATACTTTGGTGGTCATTCTGAAGGGAATTTGTCGCTTTGACACTCTGGAGGAATTAGCGCCTGCAAATGGATGCCGTCAAGCCCGGGTATCTTACGACTCATATCCTGGGGATGTTCTTGAAAATGTAGATTTTTCTATGGATAGGGAGCGCCTATTGCGCAGTCTCAAATCTTACCTTTTGAATAATGATTTACATGCAGATTGGGAAAGTTTAGAAAAAGCATCCAATGATCAGCTTTTAAATGTTCTTTCCATGGCCTGCCCATTTGCTGTGCGTGAGAAACAAGCCTTATTGGAGTCTCGTAATCCTCAAGAGCAGTCTCAACTGATGACCGCATTGATGGAAATGGCAGTTCTTGATAACCAAATGCGCAAAGAAACTTGCCACTAAGGAGGCTAGAAATAAGAATGACTGAAGTTGATCCGTGCCTTTTAAAGATTCTCGTGTGCCCCGTGACAAAGGGCCCTCTTGAGTATGATCGCAAAGCTCAAGAATTGATTAGTTGCTCCGCAGGGCTTGCGTATCCGATCCGTAATGGCATCCCCATCATGTTGGCAGATGAGGCACGGATTATTGAAGAAAAGAAGGCAACAAACTCCTCAAAGCCAAAGAAGACACCGCGTTAAGTTTTCAATTGCGCCTCATGTTAACTGCTTGATAGACAGCCTCATTACTCTTCTATAGAATGGCCTCAAAATGATTCTATAAAAGGATTTGAGTTATATGTTTGCTACGCGTCGCCGCATCTATAATTTCGATATATGGCCAGGATTTGTTGATGCTTTAGCCGCTGTATTGATGGTCATCATTTTTGTGCTCATGACTTTTGTTGTGGCTCAGCTTTTCTTAACGGATGCATTGAATGATCGAGACCAATCCCTGGCAAACTTAAATAAAGAAATTGAAGCGCTTAGCATCAACTTGAAATCAGAACGTACCTCTAAAGAAGAAGCTCAGAAAACTCTGAACCTTCTTGAGGCTCAAATTTCAACACTTACTCAACAGTTGAGCGTCAGTACTCAAGATTTGGCGGCAGAGAAAATCGCTAAAACGCAGGAAGCAGAAAAAGCTGTAAGTTTGACCCAGCAAATTACTGAGTTACAAGAGGCCATTGCTCATTTAAATAGCGCCTTGAAATCAGAAGAAGCAAAATATAAGGAGCAAGAACTGGAGCTGGCCAATCTTCATCGTCGATTGGAAGATACATTGGCTAAAAAACTGGCTGAATTAGAAGCCTTGCGACATGAACTGGAAAATATCCAAGGTGAAAACGTCTTGCTTAAAGTTCAAGTGGATGATTTGAGCCAAAAGAAAGGGGTGGATCCCGATTCGTTCGCCAGCGCGAAGGCTCAGCTGGGCCAATTCCGCTCTGATTTCTTGACAAAATTGGTGAAAGTTCTGGGGGATCGGCAAGACATTCGCGTGGTGGGAGACCGATTTGTTTTTCAATCGGAAGTCCTGTTTGATCGAGGGTCAGCCGAGCTTGGCAAAGAGGGTCTTGAACAATTGGATAAGTTAGCCATCGCCCTTAAAGAAATTGCTGCCAAGATTCCTGCGTCGATTCATTGGGTTTTACGTGTGGATGGTCATACGGATACGGTACCCATCAAGCGCGCCCAATTTCCATCCAATTGGGAATTGTCCTCTGCTCGGGCTATTTCCGTGGTTCGTTATCTGATTTCACAAGGGATTGACCCTAAAAATTTGGTTGCGGCTGGTTTTGGGGAATTTCAGCCGCTTGAATCTAGGAAAAATACTAAAGAAAAGGGAGCAGAAGATTCTATGGATGCAGAAAAAGCCATGGCCCGCAACCGTCGTATTGAGTTTAGATTGGATCAGTTATAATCGTATTGAATCAAATTTTGGCACCTGTTAGCTGTGGTTTGAAAAAGTAAATAGAGCCTTGACAGGAAATGAAATAATTAATACTTCTTTAATTATTAAGTAATATGCTGAGGAATATTAATTTAAAGAAAATCTATCCCACGGTAGAGAAGGTTGCAACAATTTGTACCATGGGCAGTATAAACGGAGGTAATTTAAAATGCTAAAGAAATTATTTTTGTGTATAAGCCTTATGCTCGTTTCAGCTCCAACAATAAGTATGGAGCTTTCTCCCTTAGAGAAATGCAAAATTGCAGCAAAAAACATAGTTAAGGATTATAACGAGTGGAAACAGACGTATCCTCAATTTTCAACTGCACCGATGGATGCGGCTGTAGGAAGAATCGGGAAAGTAATAAATGAAGATAATCCCGAAATTATAAAGGCTAAGCTAGAAGATTTTTCCAGAAAAATAGATAATCGCCTCAATAATAAGGAGCAGTCTCAAGAGGTGCTCTTGGCTTTTGGAACGCTGCAAAAACTCTTTAAAGAACAGATGGAAAGTTGCCAATCGGCTCTTGTAACTTATATTGAACAACCACAGAAAGAAGCAGCGTTTTTTGGCTTGCAGCTTAATAAGATTACTCCGTATCCGCCTGAGAATAAATTTATAACATGCTATAATATCACCTATAAAAATAAAGAAGGAGAGCCAGGATATAAAAAGTTCTATAAATTATCTGGAGAAGCCCAGGTTTGTGATGATGATGGTTTTCTGACGCTTGTATTTTTAGCTCGTATTTTTCAAGAATATGCTGCATTAGAGTTTAAAAAAAGCAGTATGCCTGAAGATCATTTTTATAATGAATTTTCAAAAAAGAATGTCCTTCAAGAACAGATTATAAAGAATTTAATATCATTAACCATTTCTCGTTTACCCACAAAGTTGAATGAATACACTCAGAAAAATGGTGGAGAATATGCCAATGCTTCTAAGGAACTCCTGGCAGCAACGAAGAAGTATAATCAAAAATTTGATCACTTTCCTCTTCCTCACCTAACTTATGAAATATTTTTTGATTGTTTTGGAAATTTCCTATCAAAACATTTGAACTTGTTTGCCTTCTCAACAAAAAACAATCTCATTTTTGAAAACTTAGGTTTTGAAAACTTACTCTTGAGTGACTATAAATTATCAACGCTTGCCAAAGATCCTACAATAAAAGATCCAATTTCAATGACAGGATCTTTTGATATGGTACTTGAAAACTATAGTTCCGATTTAAAAAGTAAGAATTATACGAATATTTTAAACGAAAAGAAAAGTATTTTAGAAAGTAGAGAGATTTTAAAAATTTTAAAAACCAAGGACCCTAATAAATATTTCATTCTTCAAGAATCCAGTGATCCTACTAATCTTAAGGACAATTATCATTTAATTCAGGTATCGCCTGAGGAAACGGATCTGCAAAATATCGTGAGAGAATTTTATATTGATAGATTCGATCTTGATCGGGGGGGCGGTATAACTTTTACGACGCATAACCATGGATTGTTTTATATAAATTTAATAAATATACCTAGTTATACTCAGGATTATCGAAAAAATAGGAAACCGCTTGAAAATGTTAATATGAATGAATCTGAGTACGTACGAGAGTGGTTAAGACAATGGGAGAGTGTGCAGTAACTAACCGGAATTCCATTTAGATTAACATATTGAAATATTTTAAAAATATATTCATGCTCAAGGGCGTTTTCTTTAAGTTTTTGATACAAACGCGTGGGTTACTTTATCCTCGTGTATCTGCATTTCGCTAATTCTTTCATTCTTTTAGATTCTCATGCAGGATATAGAGAGAAATAAATAATATCTTAGGCAATTCCCCTCTTCATAAAAAATTTACTTCTTATGATTTACAATAATTTTAGGAAAAGGCATTAACGCATAGGAAAGCCCCTAAATTATGGTCAAAAATAGAAACATTATTCTTTTTTCGACATTGATCTTACTGATTGTTTTAACATCTCTTGTGCCGATTTCTTTATTTCCCAAAGGGTCGTTACATATTACTTTACAGATTCTAAAAGGTATTCTCCTGACCCTTTCGTGGGCCGTGTTTTATTATCTAATCAAGGTAACCTTTTTTGAAAGGTACAAGCATGTCTATAAGAAGGATGTTCCTCGCATTGTCTTAATATCAACTAAATTTTTCATCTTTGTCTGTGCGATTCTATCGATCATCGTTTTTGTTCTTGGACAATCCATCCTAAGCATCGTTGCCTTAGGGGGCTTGCTGAGCGCAGGGCTAACGTTTGCTTTGGGGGAACTGATCCTCGATGCTTTTTCAGGTGTCATTCTAGAAACAGAATCCCCTTTTGATGTGGGCGATTGGATTAAAACGTTGGATGGTGCTGAAGGGCGGGTGGTGAAAATTAATTGGCGAACGGTGATTCTCGAAAATATTGATGAATACCTCATTATCGTGCCTCATCGAAAAATTGCCCAAGGATTTACAAACTATAGCAAACCACATAAGGGCTATTGGGATAGCGTGGAGATTACTCTGGATCACTCTGTTCCTATTGAGCGCGCTGAACGCATATTGCGCGCAGGGGTTATGACCGTTCCCAGTATCCATCAACAAAGATGCGATGTGACAGCTATGAAAGCTGATGAAGGGGGTATCACCTATGAAGTTCGGTATATGGTTCCAGACCTTCTTGTATATCGTGAGGTTAAGCATGATGTTATCGACAATCTCACACAACATCTGCATAAGTATCACTTGAGAATATCTGAAGTCATTGGAGAATATGCTGTCTCGAAAGGTGGAAAACCTTATCAAGAAGAGACGCCCCTGACGATTGCCAATTTGATTGCGAAAGTCGACATATTCGAGGGATTACCAAAATCAGCTGTCACAAAGCTTTCAGAAAGCGCCAATCGACTATTTTTTAGAGAAGGTGAGAAGATTGTTCAGGAAGGCGATGCGGGTCAATCCATGTATTTAATCGGCGAAGGGCTGGTTGAAATCTCTATTGCCTATAAAGATAATGCAGGCCGTCAGAAGGAGAAAAAGTTATTTGACCTTGGGTTCCCCGAGTACTTTGGGGAAATGGCATTACTGTTAAATGAAAAACGGTCTGCAACGGTAACTGCCTTGATGAATACGGTTGTTTATGAGATTTCTCAAAGCGTATTGAAGAAAACGCTCAAGGATCATCCGCGGGCCTTTGAAAAGCTTGCTAAGCAAGCTCTTGAGCGGCGTGAGAAAAATAAACTCACCAAAACTCAGATGGAAAAGCTGAAAGAAAAGCGCGAAGCTCCCTCAAAAGGACTTCTGGCTAATTTCAAAAAATTCTTTAAGTAATACCTAGCTCAGAATTCACTCATCGCCCTATGTTCTCAACCGCTGAGCATAATAAGCATAATTTTCTAAAACACGTTGAACATAATTGCGTGTTTCGGCATAGGGGATTTTTTCAATCCAGTCGATCAAGTCCACGCCGGGGTGGCGGGGATCGCCATATTTTTCAAGCCAAGATTCCACGGCTTTGATGCCAGCATTATAGGCGGCGATTGACAGAATTAAGGATCCATTATATTGCCCTAATAACTCCCGTAAGTGAGCACAACCCAGGGGAATATTAACGTTTGGGTCGCTTAAAGAGCCAACGCGCGCCTTAATCTTTTTTGCTGTTTCAACGGCCGTTTGTGGCATCAGCTGCATGAGGCCTTGTGCGCCCGCTGAGCTGATGGCATCGGCTTTGAATCGACTTTCTTGGCGAATGATGGCATGCACGAGAGCCGGGTTTGCTTTCGTAACGTATTTATGAAAATGACGGGGTAAGACGGGAAAAGCCGCTTCAATTAAAGGGACGTTTTTCATGGGTAATTTTTTGGAGGCTAAGACGCCATAATAAGGCCCACATTCCTTTGCAGCAAGCTCAATCAACAATACTTGTTCCCTAGGGTCGGTTATTTCTTGAGATAGCTTAATGCCAAAAGGCTCGATTAAATGTTTAGCGCCAACAGCACACAATAAACGAATAATTTGCACCATTTCCCGTTGCGCGAATTTTTGGCGGATCGTTTGATCAATTGAGGGACGTTTAGAATGGAGGTGAGGGATTGCCCCCATAACGCTTCCTCTTAAGGCAACCTGCCCATAATAGGTTCCAGGATATTGTTTTGCTTTGGTCATCCAGGTTACGGCTTCTTCTTTTTTTCCAGCAGCTGCCGCTGCTCGGGCAGCCCAATAGGCGGCTCTGGATACGCTAATGGGACTTTTAACCTTTGCTAAGAGATGCTGAAAATGAGCTAAGGCAATGCCGGGTCGCTTTAACATCCGTAAGGCAATCCATCCAGCGAGCCATTCACCATTAGCAAAGCTTTCCCCACTAGATAGGCCGTGATTTTTGGCCAAATTATAAGCATCTTGATAGTGATGGTCATCCATGAGACGCCGAATCAATATGTTTCTCTCTCGCCACCACAGTTCTTCATCCTCTTTGGGCTGGGGGACTTCATCGAGTAGCTTCAACATCGAATTATTGCTATCTTTGCGACGGTGCCATTTGATTCGATCATAAATGAGTCCGGCGTCCTTAGTGAATTCGGCTGGAACCTTACTGAGTTTTGTATCAACATCTCCGGCTTGTTGGATAAGCGCAATACGCGCATCACTCAAAGCTTTGTGAGCCTCATTTAACCAAGGGAACATAATGCGAGCTGCCTCTACTTTCTCGTGTGTGAGCAATTGATCTACACGCAATTGATGATCTTCTTGGGTTAAGAATTCTTTAAATTCACTCCAAAATGCTTTTAACGCGCGGCCATCAAAATCAAAGTTAATCCAGGCATTATGAATCACTCTTTTAGCGGCGTTTCTTTTACCGACTTTTAATAAGGCGCGCGCATAAAAAGCCGCGCCATTGGCTGTTAAAGGTGGATTTTCATCAAACCATTTTCGAATTTCTTGGCGGTTATCTGTGTCTTTTAAGGTCTCTTCCGCTCGTGTCTGAAGTCTGTCTTTTAAGGGCCAATCGGGATTTTGCCTTAGGAATTCAATGGCTTTTAAGAAAGAGATGCCCTGTCGTTCCATGGGATTTTGCAACTGAATCCATCGCACGAGGCGGGCTGAAAGAGGACAATATTCTGGCTGTAACGTACCCTTAAAGGTTCCTTGAACTGCCATATGAAGGGCTCTTCCACAGCGCGAGAATTCCTCAGGCATGGCATGAATTGGCAAAATCATGGCAAAACCAATGAGCAAAACCTTGGCAAATGAGAAATATCTCGTTATTGTCAGGATAGATTTCAAACTATAGTGTCCCAGTTTCCATTAGGTGAGTATTTATATGTTCTCAGGTTCTATTGTTGCTCTAATTACACCCTTTTTTCAAGACCAAGTTGACGAACCTACTCTTCGAAAACTTGTGGAATGGCACGTTCAAGAAGGAAGCCAGGGAATCGTTGCTTGCGGTTGTACAGGAGAAGGCGCTCTTCTCACATCAAAGGAGCGTGAAAACGTATTATCTATCACGCTCGACGCAGCGCGAGGACGCCTTCCCGTTATTATGGGGTGTAGTTCGCCTTCAACGCTTGAAGTCATTCAAATGGTCAGGCAAGCAGAAGCTCTTGGCGCTGCTGCAGCTCTTGTTGTAACGCCGTATTATGTGAAACCGCTCCCAGAAGGTATTTACCAACACTTTGAGCAAATTTCCAAAGCGTCACAGTTGCCGCTTATTATTTATAACCATCCGGGTCGGACAGGGATTGATTTGCCTATTCACTTGTTGGTTCGATTAGCTGATCTACCAACCGTTGTTGGTGTTAAGGATTCTGGTACGGATATGCGGCGTCCTATTCAACTACGACAGGCTTCCTCTAAAGATTTATGCCTGTTTTCGGGCGATGATCCGACAGCCAGCGCTTATTTGGCGAAAGGAGGGCATGGGTATATTTCTGTTACAGCCAATGTGGCCCCTAAACTTTGCCGAGAAATGATCGAGGCTTGGGGGAGCAAGGATTTAGAGCGGTTTTCATACATTCGTGATCTGTTGTATCCTTTGCATGAAGCTTTAGTTATGGAAACAAACCCATCTCCCTTGAAATATGCTCTTTCCTTGTTGGATAAGTGCAACAATGAATTGCGTTTACCTCTTGTTCCTGTGGCAAAAGCGACTGAAAATGCTGTTCGAGAAGCAATGATCTCTGTTGGTTTAATAAATTAAGGTGTGGCCTAATGATTCATAAAAGAACAATTCGTCGATCTACAAAAGTTTCTTCGCCGCTTCGGTATGATGGGAACTTGTTTTTCCTCATCCTTTGCATGATTTTTTGGTTGCCAGTTGGCATACTGTTGTTAATTAAGAATGGGTCTATTATTACCCAACGAGGTACGTTTGTTTGTCTATATCACGGATCATGGGGATGGTTGATGTTTTGGGGAGTTTTGTTTTTTCCCATAGCAATCCTCCTCTTTTTGATTAAAGGAACCGATATTGTTGAAGAAGTTATCAGTGATGAAGAAGAGACACTCATCGAAAAATATTAAAAATATAAGTTTACGAGGTTTTAGATATGTCTGGTGCTTCTGATCAGTATCGTGTCGTTGCCCAAAATCGACGGGCACGATTTGATTATGAAATTCTTGAAACATTGGAAGTTGGTATCATGCTGACAGGCAGTGAGGTTAAGTCATTACGCCTGGGAACCAGCAGCATCAATGAATCTTTTGCAGGCGAAATGGAAGGTGAAATCTTTTTATTTAATGCCAATATTCCAGAATATCTTCAAGCCAATCAATTTAACCATGAGCCCAAGCGCCCCCGAAAGTTGCTAATGAGAAAGCGCCAGCTTGTTAAATTTTTGAACGCCATTCAACGCAAAGGATTGACGCTGGTACCCCTCAAACTGTATTTCAATGCGAAAGGTCGAGCAAAGGTGGAATTAGGGTTGGGGAAGGGTAAAAAAACTGTCGACAAGCGCAGTGCTATCAAGGATCGGGACTGGCAACGTGACAAAGCGCGCTTAATGCGCAACAGGGGTTAAGGAGGAATGACCAGTGAGGTGCTGAAAGCTGGTCTTTTCATTGTTGCGACACCCATTGGTAATCTTGGAGATATTACCTTACGAGCCCTGGAAACACTCAAAAGCTGTCATACAATTGCTTGTGAGGATACGCGCGTAAGCCGAAAGCTATTATCGGCCTATGGCATCGATAAACCATTGATGAGCTACCACGACCACAATGCAGATCAAATGCGCCCCGTCATTTTGGAGAAAATCGCAAAGGGTCAAGCCGTTGCGCTCATCAGCGATGCAGGAACTCCTCTTATATCTGACCCTGGCTATAAACTCGTACGACACTGCTATGAAGCCAAGTTGCCCGTGACTTTTCTCCCTGGGCCTTCTGCTGTCATTGCAGGGCTCGTTCTATCAGGTATGCCAACAGACCGTTTCCTATTCGCAGGTTTTGTGGATAAGAAAACATATGCAGAATTTTCTCAAGTGGTTGTTACACTTATCTTTTTTGAATCTGCCAAGCGTTTAAAGGCAACCTTGAAGGACATGGCGCACCATTTTTCCAACCGAGAAGTTGCGGTCGTTCGTGAAATCACAAAGTTATTTGAGGAGGTTCGCAAAGGATCTTTTGACGAACTTATTGCTTATTATGATGAAACAGGAACGCCGAAGGGTGAGGTGGTTCTGATCTTAAGCCCACCAGTGATTCAACAAGCGAGCTTGACAGATGTTGACCAACTTTTGCGCCAATCCCTAGCAACCCATAGTATTCGTGATGCATGCACCCTAGTGGCAGGAATCTTAGGCATTCCTCGGAAAGCAGTTTACCAGCGAGCGTTAGCGTTGCAGAAAGAGAAATAAAGGACATGATTGGATGGCTGAAAACCTATCAACGACAAGGACATTTGGCGGAATTCATAGCCGCTTGGCTGTTACGGATGAAGGGGTACAGAATCTTAAAGAAACGATATAAAACCCCTGTTGGGGAAATTGATTTGATCGCAGCTCGGGGGTGGACACTCATTGCAGTTGAGGTAAAACAGCGGAGTAGCTTTTTAAATGCCGGCGAGGCGATTACTTTCAAGCAACGAAAGGTGGGCGCCTCGCAATATTCGCTTTGACGCGGTTTACCTGATCCCGTATAAATGGCCTA
>Ga0206917_1181_pt1 | contig 14699 bp, 11 predicted proteins | sample Alteio_BWOrgHeat_68_FD_152931 | JGI IMG/M metagenome (GOLD analysis project Ga0206917, IMG submission 152931) | Enriched cells from forest soil in Barre Woods Harvard Forest LTER site, Petersham, Massachusetts, United States -... | ecosystem: Environmental > Terrestrial > Soil > Temperate forest >...
CAGGGCATCGCCTTCGCCTGCTTCATCAGCGTCTGCGTCCAGCGCGTGTTCCTCAACCGTATCGACAATGGTTTCCTGGCCGATGTCGGCAGCAAGCGAACCCGTATGCGTGGAAACATAGCGTTCCTCTTCAACTGATTCGACGGCAATGGCTTCCTGTTCGGCAGCGCCGTTCTGTTCGCCAGCAGCGCCCTCTTCGTCTTCAATGCTTTCGCCTGAAGCGGCCAGTTCGGCGGCGTCCTCTTCATCTTCACGGGCGGCCTGTGCGGCGGCTATGGCGCGTTCCTCGGCCAGCAGGGCCTCGCGGTCGGCGATAGGGATACGGTAGTAATCGGGGTGAATTTCGGGGAACGGCAGGAAACCGTGGCGGTTGCCGCCAAAATCCACAAAACACGCCTGCAGCGAGGGCTCTACGCGCGAGACCTTGACGAGGTATATGTTGCTTTTGAGTTGTTTGCGAACGACGGTTTCGAAGTCGTATTCTTCAAGCTTGTTACCGGAGACAACCGCCACACGTGTTTCTTCGGGGTGGGTTGCGTCAATCAGCATCCGTTTAGTCATTTTATCAGTCCTTTTCGATGCAGCCTGCCCAACATCCCGTAGCGACAATGGGGAAATGGCGGCGCATCATGTTCTTCTCAAGGCTGGCGGCGGTTAAAACAAGCTTCCGTCTACTATTTACCGTTATCGGGAGCGTCAAAAAGAAACTTAACGCTGCTTATAGTAGCCTATTCTCATCACCGGGCCCGTTTCACTGCCTTTGAAGCAGGAGGTATCGAAACAAGCCGACCTCAAAATTCGTTGACCAGAGCGCTAAGTTATACATAACAAATAAAACAGCGCTCTTTTGTCGCATCCCCAGTATACCTACCTCTATAGATTCTCCGCAATGGGTATTTTATAGACATAATTATAAAAATCACGGGCGTAGGCGGGACAGCAAAGGACGTTTGGCAGGCATTTCAGCCTCTATCTTCCTGATGGTCTCGGCGGGGTCTGCGGCAAAAAACGTATCAGCATCGACCCACGTGGCAGGGTAACGGCGGGAACGTTGCACGAGTTTTTCGCTATCCCCCTTTTCTGCTATCCGCTTCAGAGTCCTCACTTTGCGGGCTGTCAGCCGTGTATTATCAGGCACTTTCTTTTGCATCGGATGCCGGATACTCCCTTTCATGCTGGCCACAAAATAAAAGCCATTGCGTAGCTTTCTCACTGCATAGGCATCTCTGATTTTGTGATCGCCCGGTGCAGTCGCGCCTTCCGGTATCCAGGGCTCCATACCCCTGCGGGCGCCTTCGGAAAGCCCGGCAAGGCAACTCTGCAGCAGGTCGCAATGCCGCTGTGGCAGGGTGGGCATTTTCTCGTTCGCGTTATCCCAAAATTCTTTATCCAGCAACATCACCTTGTCGCGGTGCCGCCCTTTGGGAAGGAGCATGATGATGGGGGATGTCTTATTGGCGTGCGGAAAATTTATCCTGTAATTTCGCCATTGGGGGCTGTTAATGCACCATCTGGTATCACTCCCCCAAAATGAACACGATTCAGGCGAAAGCGCCACAACGACCTTGCCTTCCGGTCCATCGTAGAGCATTACCGTTTTCGCCATCACCTGGGCTTTCTCCTGCGGATTCAAGTGGAAAGAATCGGCTGCTACTTTGGTTTTTGCCTTGCGCTCAAGATAAGGGACTAACATCTCCTCAAACGCCGCATAAGTTTCATAGGCCGCCAGATCGGAGTTCGGTTTCGGAACCGAATTCTTGAAGAGCGGGGATTTTCTCAGGCCGTCAAAGTAGGCAATGTTCTTACCGATCTTGTGCAAGTCCTCGGCCTTGATCGGGCGGCCCTCCTGCCGGTGCGACAAATATTGCTCGAAAATCCATTGCGCTTTCTGCGGCTGGTTTTTAACCGAGGGGCAGGTTACGCAGGTTACATTGAGAAAATCTTCCATGACCGGTTTTACCACCTGGTCTATAAAGTCATCATCCGCATCATCCTTTTTCTTCAGGCTGCCATCATGATAGGCACGGATGATCTCCGCCGTCGCCGCCGGAAAAACACTGGCATAAGACGGCTCTTCTCCCAGTTGATTCAACACAGCTTCGCCCAGTTTCTTCAATATAGCTTCGCCCTGTTGCGCTTGACCGTTGCTCGCATAAAAGAACGAGAGAGACAGTGGTTTTTGCTTCTGTGCAGGGGCTGGGTTGACGGTATCAGGCATATTCAAAATCCCTTTGTTTTTTATTATGGATACACAAGAATCTCAGTACCCTATTTAACACTATGGGAATAACATAACCGATTCTAAGTATTACGTCAAAATATTTCTGGAAATAAATTATTCTTTTCAAAATATTACTATATTTTCAACAAGATAAGTAACGCTACGGCTTCACTGTCCGCTTCAGCGAAAACCTGTCTGGATGGACTCTCCGCACTGTGTATTTTATATACATAACTATAAAAAATTACGGATGGAGGCGATGCAGCAAAGAGCGTTTGGTAGGCGTTTCAGCTTCTATTTTCCTGATGGTATCGGCGGGGTCTGCGGCAAAAAATGTTTCGGCATCAGCCCATGTGGCCTTGTAACGGCGGGAGTAGTTCACGAACTTCTCCATGTTTCCTTCTTCCGCCATTTGCTCCAGAGCCTTCACTTTATATGCCGTCATCTCTGCATCCTTGGGCCGCCGGATTTTCGACCGCCGAAGCTCCCTGACCCGCCCGCCCAGACTGGCGATCTTCGTTTTTACAGGGGTGTTTTTCTTGAAGTAGAGATCGTTAAACTGTTCCAGCACATTAATAGTAAGATCGCGTTTTGTGCGCTTGTCGATATTGAAAGGGAGTTCGACGCAGTCTTCGAGCAAGCTACTCACAAAAGCGCGGTCCCTGCGTAATTTTCTCGCTGCATAGTAGATCGCGGTGCTGTCCTGCCTGACGGCGGCGCGGACAAAGTCGCGATCACCCCAGAGGGCTGCATCGGGCTTTTTATATTGTACTTTGACGTTATTCAGTTCCTGCTTTACCTTTTCCTGCAAGGCGGGATCAGTTTGAGAGGAACCGGCGGGCGCGGAATTATTTCCCGGCATCCAGGCTTCAATACCCTTGCGCGCATTCTCCGACAAGCTGGCCAGGCAAGCCTGCATCAGGCTCTGGTGCGACTGCGGCAAAGTTCTGTGCCAGTCATCCGTGGCGGTGTAATATACTTTTTCGATTAATCCGACCTTGTCATCCTGCCGCCCCTTGGGGATGAGCACAATGATGGGAGATCTCTTGTTGTGGGTGGGAAAAGTTATTCCGGCATTCGCTATATTGAAGTGCGGAAGACGCATGTTCAGACCTAAAATGCGCCGCCCGGCTTTGGGCATGCGGAAAGCGCTGCCCGCAACGCACCACTTGGTATTATTGCCCCAGTATTTACTTGCTTCAGGCGAGTGCGCCACAACAACCTTGCCCTCGGGGCCATCGTAGAGGACTGTTGTTTCCGCCATCAACCGGGCTTTTTCTTTTGGGCTCATGCTGAAAGCCATGGCCAGCGATTTATTTTCTTCCTTGCGCGCGCGGTAAGGGGCCAGCATCTCGGCAAACGCCGCGTAAGTCTTGTATTGCATCAGATCGGGTTTCGCGCCTGATTCCTTGAAGGCTTTGGAGCCTTTCAAATTGTCGAAGTAGGTAATGTTCTCGCCGATATTGTGCAAGTCGCTGGCCTTCATCGGGCGGCTCTTCTGCCTGCGTAACAGGCGGCGGCCGCTAGTTTCACGGTGCGACAGATATTGCTTGAAAACCCACTGCGCGATCGGCGGCTTGCTCTTGGCCGAGGGGCAGGCTATGTCGAGAAAATCTTCCATCACGGGTTTTACCACCTGGTCTATAAAATCACCTTCGGCGTAATTCTCTTTCTTCAGGCTGCCCTTGTGATAGTCGCGGATGATCTGCGCCGTCGCCGCGGGAAAAACCTTGGCGTAGGATTTTTCTTCTCCCAGTTGTTTCAGTACAGCTTCGCCTTTAGTTGCATAAAGAAACGCAAGTGTGAGGCGCTGTTGCTTCTGCTTTTGTTGTACGGGAGCTGGGCTGGCGACTTCAGTCATGTTTAAAAAACTCCTTCGATTTCTTATTTCTGTTTTCTTTTTTATGTCATTTTTAGCTTCGAAAAAATCCTGCGATAAGCTAGCAAACTTTATATATTACGTCAAAATATTTCCGAAAATAATGATATATGATATTCATAACAATATTTCTGTATTTCCAAAATTATAAATTTCTCTAGATTGAAGTCCAAAGCCTTTCACGCCTATAATCAATCTGATCTTGCAAAGAACGGATATGGGGCTGCGTTGCGCAAAAGCTGTTTATTTTTCATATCTTTATTTTTGCTGGTGCTGCTGCCAGCTTCCATTTATGCCGCCACTACGTCGAAACTCCAGGTCGAGAATGTGCGCTTCGGCGGCGGAGATGGCAAAACGCGCATCGTGCTTGACCTCAACGAGAAGGCCGACTTCCGCGCCTTCGTGCTCGACCAGCCCTGGCGCATCGTGCTTGATCTACCACCTGCGGAATGGAAGACGTTTACGTCGCGGTTTGTCGGCGATACCCATGCCGTGAAATCCTACCGCAGCGGCAGCCTTGATGACGGGCTCACGCGCGTTATTTTCGACATCAAGGAACCCGTCACCATCGATAACGTCTTTATCGTGCCGAAAAACGGCCTCACCAAAGACCGCCTCGTGATCGATATGACGCCCTCCTCCGTCAATGCTTTCGACGCGCAGAAAAGCCGCGTCTTCGGCAACCGCGATCTGACGGGAGGCAGCACCACAACGAATGCGCCCGTGAATGCCCCGACGGGACGCGGTTATGCCGCCGCTGAAAACGAAATCGTCAAACACGCCGCGCAACCCGCTGCGCCTGAAACGCCCTCGCTGTTCAAGCACCCGAAAATGTACACGGTCGTCGTCGATGCGGGGCACGGCGGCCAGGATCCCGGCGCGGCGGCTTTCGGCCTGCAGGAGAAAAATATCACGCTTGCCGTGGCGCGCGAATTGCGGCGGCAGCTTGAGGAAACAGGCCACTATAAAGTCGTGCTTACGCGCGATAGCGACGTTTACATCAAGCTGCATGACCGCGTGGATATCTCGCGTAACGTCAAGGCCGACCTGTTTGTTTCCATCCACGCCGACAAGGTCAGCCGCACGAACATACGCGGCACGTCCATCTACACCCTTTCGGAAACAGCCTCCGACGCCGAAACGGCGCTGCTGGCCGATAGCGAAAACAATGCGGGATTCGTCGCGGGGGTCGACCTCAGCCAGGAAAGCCAGGATGTGGCCGATATCCTGCTTGATCTCGCCATGCGCGAGAAGATGAACGAGTCAAACATGTTCGCCCGTCTATTGAGTCATGCCTTCATACGCAAAAATGTTCAACTGTTGCCAAATTCACACAGGTCCGCCGGGTTCGCCGTTTTGAAGGCGCCGGACGTGCCGTCCGTGCTCATCGAGACAGGTTTCATTTCGAATCAGAGTGAGGCTAAGTTATTGAATTCTGGACAATTTCAGCGAAATATTTCTTCGGCCATCGTCGAGGGAATCGATGCCTACTTCCGCAAAATTCAGGCGCTGCAGAAGCCATGATTGTGGTTAAATTAGCACCTTTTCGCGATTCCACTCTTGTTTCGGCTATGGACTTGACGCTGGTCTTATAGTAAAGCTTTCTAAGCTACAACGTCGTACAACTGTCTCCGTCCGGGGGCTTTTACCAAAGAGGAAATAACAATGAAACGTTTTACAACAGCACTCTCAGTGCTTGCAGTTCTGGCTCTCTCCGCTTGTGCTTACGGCACGAACTCAGGGGACCCTACCTGTGATGGCCGTCAAGCTGGCGCTTGCGCACCGCAAAAGATGGCTCCTGCTGCTGCTCCTGCGAAAGCAAAGCACAAGCACAAAGCTGATGCCGCTATGAGCAAGGCTCTGCGTAAGTAATCTTCAGGATTTCTTAAAATAAACCGCGCCTGAAGGAAACTTCGGCGCGGTTTTTTTATTAGGGCCTATATACATTAGCTATCCGCTGAGACTTCTTCGTGCGCCGCAGGCATTTTTACCGCAGAGGCGCAGAGAACGCAGAGGTTACGCTATATCCCGCTTCCTCTGCGTTCTCTGCGCCTCTGCGGTTTATGTTTTAATGCCGCCTTCGGCGGCCTAGGTAGCACGTATATTATTTTATCCGGCCACTTCTGTTATCCCTGCTGACCCATGCTGCACGACCGCATTTTTTCAGGTGCGCGATGGGCCGGTGGAAAGCTGGGCCTGACTGGCGGGTGAGACGCTGTTGCGTGCTTTAACGCAGATTCCCTGAAACGCGTTCTCGCGGCTTTTCTATTAAATGCAGAAGTTCTGTCCACGCATAACGGCAAAGCTTTCATTGCCCGTGATGGAACCACCGCGTGAGCGGACGCAGGGACAGGTTCCTTTTCATTCTTCCCGTCGCGCAAAAGCTGTTTCAGTGTTTTGACGCCGTTACGAAAGGAAAACACGCTCGTACCGACCTCATACGCCAGCCCTGCGGCTACGAGCGCAAGCCCGCCTGTCGAAGCCACTCCGATAAGGGCGGCGGCAACGACGGCATAAAGGGCGGTTGACGTCACCGCCTGTTCTATCGTCATGGCGGACAGGAACATATGCTGATGCCGTGGCGTGGGATGAAGGAAGGTACTGACCAGACGGCTGCCCAGAAATTTCTGCACATGCGGTTCTTCAACAATTTTTTTGGCAAGCGGATGTTGGGCGACCCTGCGCGCCTGCCGCCCCGCATGGTTTTGCAGTTTTTGCACCGAAGGTTTTTCGGAGATTTTTTTAGCATGATGCTGCGCGCGGATCCTGAGTTTGCGCGCCGGATTAAACTTCGGAAAAGTCTCGGCGCAAATCTCTTCGAGGCTGCGCCAGGCTTTGGGCAGGCCATAACTGATTCCTAATAACCCGACACCGATGAGCGCGCAGCAAGCCGTTATCCCGAAAAGCTCCCCAACCACGGGCGCGGAAAGAAGCGCGGCTATGAAGATCGCCGCATGCCAGAGATGGCTGCTACCAGCCTGTATGCCGCCCAGCCATGTCCAGAAACGATTGTCTTTCTTGAGGTTCTTGATGAATTTCCAGGCATAGGTGCGCTCGAGCCTGCGGTACGTCTTGGTTTGCTGCCCCCAGCGGAGCGCTTTCTGAAGAGTTTGCTCCACCTTGTGATACGCATGGGTGCGCTGTATGCGCTCCACCGCCTTCTGCACCTGCGGCGGCACTTTCTGAAGGATGTTCTCTTTCGGGGCGGATTTCGAAGAAGGTTGCGCGTTATTTTCAACAGGCTGGGATGCAGGCGGCGACATCGGCCATGCGGCTTCTACCGGGCCCATCGCATCGAATCGTGCAGTTTCTGTTTCCTGTTTTACCATTCCATAATATATCACATTTTTAATTATTATGGAATATTTTAATGATATATACTTATATAGTTATGCGCTTAAAGAGCCATTTGTTGTCTATCTATATGATATATAAGACAAAAATTGCAACAGCGTCCTGAAGGCCTTACCGTCTGAATAATGAGATATCAGCAGCGGTTGCTATGATGAGAGATCGTCCTGTCGGAGAAAATCCAAAAGCACGAATCTCTGAACTGAAATTAGCTAATTTAGACACATCCACAGGCTGGTCTGCGTGCGACCCCAATAAAGTTTGCCCTGGTGGCGATAGAAACAATTCGTCGTCGGGCCAAGATAAAGGATGGCGTTCGATGCTCCAGCCATCTGTAGTTTGGCATGCCAATCCGCCACCATAAAGACCGCTCATATGAACTTTCTGACCAGCAAGCGGCCCGATACCTTCAACCTTCAGGTTGCCAAAATCAAAGTTAAATTCATTGCTATCGTCGCGAGCAATCATGGAGCCTTCATGGCAATCGAGCACACCTCGCCCGTCATGAGAGACTGTCAGCAACAAGTCAGAATTTTCTGCAAATCCTGCACAAGTGAGCCCTCCAATGGCAAAAAAGACAGGCTCTTGCCAAGGCGCAGGCAGATTTTTTCTGGCTTGCAGTTTGTCTAAAGCATTAAACCGTGCTTGAAGATGTTTAGGGATTATTCCACGCATAAAACTCTGTCCTTATGTTTTTACCGATTACAATTACTCTCTCTTTGGGAGAAGAGACAGGTTTTACCGCGTGTCATTAAACCTTGGAGCCGTTGCGCCTTTGAAAATGGAATGATGCTCTTTTGCAGGCGCAGGTGCCGGGGTTGCTTCCGCTACCGGGGTTTTTGCCTCCGAGATCACAACGGGATAACCAAGGCGTTCTTCGACGGCTTCCTTCGCGGCGCTCCAGTCTATGCGGTCGGCGGAGACACCGGCAGCATCGGTGATGACTTTTTTGAGCCCGTCCGTCATGCCCTTGATCTCGTGCTCGCCGTTGATCTCGATGTCGATGTTCTGACTCTTCGACGGATTGGCCTCGAGATAAAGTTCATCGCCAACCCAGCCAACCAGTATCGGCTGGTCAACGACCGTCACTTTTGTGCCGACGGGGACCATATTGTAAAGCGCCTTGATATCTTCAGGGTACATGCGCATGCAACCCGAACTCACGCGGCGGCCAATCGCCCATGGCTTGTCGGTGCCGTGGATGCGGTATTCGTCCCAGCCCAGATACAGCGCATGCGAGCCGAGCGGATTGGAGGGTCCGGGACCGATTGCAGCGGGCAGGTAAGGTTTCTCTTCACGCATACGCGGCGTCGGGATCCAGGTGGGGCCGACAACCTTGCGCACGATGCTCGTGTCTCCCGTCGGCGTGAGCAGACCCTCGCGGCCTATGCCGATGGGGAAAGTGACAGGCGGTTTGCCCGGCGTCCTGAAATAATACATGCGCATCTGCGCGAGATTGACGACGATGCCGACCTGCTTCGCGCGCGGCAGCAGATGGAACGACGGGATCGTGACAGGCTCGCCCGGCACGGGCGTCCACGGGTCAACCTTGGGGTTGGCGGCGCGCAGCTCGACGTAACCCAGCTTGAAATAACGCGCCACATCGAGCAGCGAGTCTTCCTCGCCGAGCGCATAGGTCTGCAATGCACCGATGGTGATGCGCGCCTGCGGCGGATAAGGCGGCAGCGGGATCGTCTCGTCCGTATCGACCACGGGCAAGTCCTCGTCATCCGCGCTGTCGCCGGGACGGCGCATGGGCAGGAGGATATTTCCGGTCTTTGCTGCTGCTGTCTTTACCGTTGTTGTCTGTGCCGCAGGCGGGGCTGAAGGCGACATTATTTCCTCCGACGCCACCGTCGCGACGGGCATGGCCTTGACCGGCATCGGCTCGGCATAAGAAAGCGGCGCAACCGCCATCAATGCCAGAAACGAAACCAGTGAATAGGAAAAACCTCGACGCATCGTGAATCAGCCCCTGCCCTTAAGAAAATCAAGAAGCCATCATAAACGACCGGCGGGTGTTTTTGTATAGGAAATTATCTTTCTTAAAGACATTTTCCGGGAGAGCTGCGGGCGCTTTTGGACGCTGGCGACCCGGCATGCAGCGCCTCCAGCTTTCCCTTAAGGTCGAGAAGATCACGATAATCTTCGTCCACTTTCTGGAGATATTTTTCTGAAAAGGCTGTAAGTTCCGGAAGCTTTTGAGAAAGTTCCGCGCAGGCTTTGGCAAAGTTCTCCTCGATGCCGCGCTCGCGGATAATGTCAAAACCCGTATTCAGGGCTTTCCTCACGGCATCATGCTGTTTGTCCCTTGGAATATATTCGGCGAATAACCGGCCAGAATCAAGGTACGCCTGCTTGAGCATTAACATTGTTGCCGCAAGGTAATGGACATCAATATCGAGCGGCATGCGGCAGGCCGGGGAACGGTTGTCCAGTATCTCCGAAACGGTAGAGCCACGGTTTGTATACGCGCCATCAAGAACCCTGCTGAGAACAACGATCTCCTGCAAAAACCGGTCCTGCGGCAGTTCCGGAACAAGCGCGAACAGGTGACTGTCTTCAGGAAGCGCGCCCGGGTCGATGCTGCCGCTGCGGTGGGGCCGGTCATATGTGCCCTCTTCATCAGGAGTCATCACTCCCCCGACCGACCACGACCAAAAGGTTTTATCAGACAGCAAAAGGCGGTCGAGAACATGCAGCTTTGTGGGGAAAGGCTTTTTATACATTTCTTCCCTTCTGGTCATGTCGTTCCAGAGTGCGGATTTTTCGAGCGGTACATATGTTTCGTTTTCAGTCATTAAAATTTGTTCCTTTGAAATAAATTCTTCTAGCGGGGTGCTCCGGGTCCGGGAGCCGTGCGGACGGTTCTTTTAGGCCCGCCGTCCTGACCAAGTATCCTGTCTATTCTCGCCATGCGTTCCGCGCCCAGGGCATCTATCGTCTCAAGCACTTCATCTTCGTCCGTTGCGTCCTTGCGCGCTGCCTTCATATATTCTCTCATCTCCTGCATGCCCTGGTATTCTGCATCCTGCACGCGGACATACTTTTCTGAAAGAGTTGTAAGAAACGGGAGCTTTTGGGAAAGCTCCGCGCAGGATCTGGCGAAATTCTTCTCGAGGCCGCGCTCGCGGATAATATCAAAGCCATTATTTAAAGCCTCCCTGACGGCGGCTCTTTCCCTCTGCGTTATACTTTCGAACTCGCAACCGTATTCCGCGAGGCGGTCAGGATGCGAGTAAACATGCTTGAGCATCATCATTTCCGCGGCAAGATAATGAACATCGATATCGAGCGGCATGGCGCAGGCAAGCGAGCCGAACTTTTGTACGCGCGAGAGACGGGTATTAACATTCTCATCAGTGCCGTTATCCCTGTTGTAAATATTCAGTTCGCGCAAAAACTGGTCCTGCCGCACGTCCGGCACAACGCCGAACAATGAATTTTCTTCCGGAGCCTCAAACTGATTAATAGCGGAAGCGTCATGGCGCAGATCTCTTTTTGATGTGTCATCTCCCAGCGGCGTCCCAAATCCAGCCGATGAAACAAGACAGCCCTTCGACCACCAGACACAGCCAATCTGGCTGTTCAGCGAGTAGTAGGCGATTTTATGCAGCTTTGTAGGGTATAAGATTTTTCTCTCTGACTTTTCGCGGTCTGTTTCGTTCTGCGTCTGCGTTGTCATGGTGCGCCAGAATGCGGATTCTTCAAGCGGTACATAAGTTTCTTCTTCAGCCATGGTTCCATTCCTTCAAAATAAATTTTGCATAAATAAACTCGTTCAATATACAATATGTATACTGAATATGTCAATATAAAACTATAACATACTGATAAATATAGATATTTTATCTATAACTCAATCGCCGAGGCAAATGCCCAGCGAGCGCGCGGTGCGCACCAGAGCGCCGTTCAAGTCAACGGCCTGCTGGCTCGCGATGGCATCTTCAATTGCCACGTCGATCACTTCGCGGTTCGACCAGGCGACCATGCGGTCCTGTTTTCCCTCCGCGACAAGTTTCACGGCATGAACGCCGAAGGCGGCAGCGATCAGCCGGTCTGCCGGAACAGGCGCGCAGCCGCGCTGGACGTGGCCAAGGACGGTGACACGGGTTTCAAAACCCGTCACCTCGGCGATGCGCTCGCAGAGATAATGCCCGATGCCGCCGTATCTTTTTTCACCGCCGTGATGCTCGACCTGCAAAGCCTTGCCATCAACCGTGCGCACGGCTTCCGATACAACCACCAGCGCAAAATTGCGGTTCTCGTCCTTGCGCACGGACATGATTTTCTCTGCAACCTTGTCGAGGTTATAAGGTATTTCGGGGATCAAAATGACATCCGCGCCGCCGGCTATGCCCGACGTCATGGCGATATTGCCTGCATCGCGGCCCATCACTTCAAGCACCATCACGCGGTCGTGGCTGGCTGCGGTCGGCTGCAAACGGTCGAGCGCTTCGGTTGCGACATAGGCCGCCGTGTCGAAACCGACGGAACTTTCGGTCATGCCCACATCGTTATCAATTGTCTTCGGGATGCAGATGAGTTTGAACTTGCCGCGGTTCGCGAGCGTCTTGAGGATGGCCATGCTGCCGTCGCCACCGATGCCGATCAGCGCTTCGAGGCCCAGTTCCTTGATGCCGTCGATAATTTCGTTCGAGCGGTCCTTGAAGCTGCCGTCGGGCATCGGGAACTTGAACGGGTTGCCCTTGTTCGTTGTGCCGAGAATGGTGCCGCCGAGGCGCATAATCGTGGCATCGAACATCTGGCGAGTCAGCACTTTATAACGCATGGGGCGCACGAGCAGCCCGGCTGTCCCGTCCTGAATACCGACGACTTCCCAGCCGAGGCGCGTGGCGGCATAGACCACGGCGCGTATTATGGCGTTCAGCCCCGCGCAGTCACCGCCACTGGTGAGGATGCCGATGCGCTTTTTAGGAGATGTATTGCTTGCTGTCTGGCTCACGTGTGGTCCCTTTATGTAGATTGTCCCGATTCCTGAATGGCGATTTCAAAGTGCGCGACACCGGGGAAGAATGCAACAAATAAAGCTTAAATTTGTGAGCTTTTTCTGCTACCCTATTTCCACAGAAGTAAGGTGACTTTTCAAAATGATGGCCGAAGAACAGGAAGACCTGCAAAGGGCGCTCGAGGACCTCAAAACCGAGCACCGCGATCTCGATGTTGTCATCGAGCAGCTTGCCCAATCCACACCTGTCGACTTCCTGCGCCTGCAACGCCTCAAGAAGCGCAAGTTATTCCTCAAAGACTCCATTTCCAAAATCGAGAGCATGTTGCTGCCGGACATAATCGCCTGAATTAAGATCCCCCTGAATTAAGATATTGTAAAATGTCGCAAGACATTTTAACTTCTGTTAAGGGGATACTTCACATTAACCGGGGGACAAAAATATGAAAATCGTAAAAGTAGAAGACTGGGAACAGAACCATATCAATAGCCTGACTCTGAATCTGATCCTTTATGCGACTATCGCCACGCTGGTCGCCACACTGCTCTCTCTTGCAGTAAAAAACGTGAACATACCACAAATCATGCCCGAGCTTCTCTTCGCTCCGTGGAGCGTCGCCCTCGTGCTTGGCACCTCCATCGCCTTCCACAAAGGCGTCATGGCCGAACGCGACCGCAATGCCTCTGCGGCAAAAGAAAAAGAAGCGAAGTAATAAGTTTATTTTTTCCTGAATCTTATGGCTCCTATTGCATACGGGGCTGAAACTCAACGTCTCGGGGAGCTTTTGTATGAACCGTTCTCTTCTTGCTGCGTCGTGTCTCCTTTTATCTGTTTCATCACAAGCCTTTGCCGCTGATGATATTATCGCCGAAAGCCACCTGAAGGCGGTGACGGTTTATACCAACCGCGCCACGCTGATGCGTGAAGCCGAGGTTGAAGTTCCGGCTGGCGCGCATACGATTATTTTCAAAGGCCTCTCCGCAAGCCTGATGCCTGACTCGCTGCGTGCCGAAGGCAAGGCGGCAGCCGATGTGAAATTTGGCGCGGTCGCGTCGAAGGTCGTCCAGGCGGGTGAGCTCGTCGATCCGCATGAGAAAGAACTGAATGACCAGCTCGAAGCACTGGAGGACAAACGCAGGGCCATTGACGCGGAAAAGCAGGCGCTGGCCGTCAAGCAGACGTTCCTGAATACACTCAGCGATACTGTAGCGGCGCATTCCAAGGACGATAAGGGCGGAGCTGACATAAAACCCGCGCAATGGACGAGCGCCGCGCAGGCCGTCTATACAGGCATAGATGACGTACTGAAAGCACAACTCGCGCAGGATATCGCCCTGCGCGGGGTCGGCCTCCAGATCGAAAAGGTCAAACTTGAACTCTATAAAATCCAGACCGGGCAGCGCAGCACTTACGAGGTCATGATACCTGTTGAAGCTTCTGTCGCGACGAAGCTGACCATTGACCTGAGTTACCAGCTGCCCGACGCGACATGGACGCCGCTCTATGATGCACGGCTGGATACTGACAAAAGCACGCTGGAACTCGTGCAATATGGCTCCGTCCGCCAGAAAACAGGCGAAGACTGGAACGGCGTACAGCTAACCCTCTCGACCGCCCAGCCCCAACGCGGCGCGGGATTGCCGGACTTAGGGACGATGTGGGTGAATTTGTATGAACGCGTCGTTAACAGAGCAAGCCATCTTGACCAACCCATTGCCATTGCCAATAACGGCGGCCTCGAAATACCGAAGATGCCTGAGCAGCCCCGGTCCAATGTGCTTGAAGAATGGAAGCGAGTGGCTGATCAAGGCCGGATGAAGGCCGCAAAAGAAGCTGTCGATGAAGAAAATGCCGCTCCTGCGCCTGAGGTCGTGCCGATGGTGCAGCCGATCCGCCCGAGAAGTGCTTCTTTCACCCTCGCCTCTATCGAAACCGGCGGGTTTGTTAACGAATACAAAATCCCGGGACCAAGCACCGTCAAGGCGGACGGCACAGACAGCAAGCTGATGATCGCTACATTGGATACCGACAGTAAAGTGCTCGTCGAGATAAAGCCGCAGATGAGCAACGAGGCCTATATTGTCGCGCACGCGAAGCTCAAAGGCGATGCGCCGATTTTGCCAGGGCCTGTGAGCCTCTTCCGTGACGGCGCTTTTGTGGGGCAGTCGCGCTTTCCGCTGCTGCGTCCGGGTCAGGAGGGCGATCTTGCCTTTGGCATCGATGATCAGGTTTCCGTCAGGCAGCAGGTGCTGAAGGATGAGCGCAGCGAAGCGGGCGT
>Ga0206917_1182_pt1 | contig 14686 bp, 8 predicted proteins | sample Alteio_BWOrgHeat_68_FD_152931 | JGI IMG/M metagenome (GOLD analysis project Ga0206917, IMG submission 152931) | Enriched cells from forest soil in Barre Woods Harvard Forest LTER site, Petersham, Massachusetts, United States -... | ecosystem: Environmental > Terrestrial > Soil > Temperate forest > O...
AAATGCAGCAGCCGAGCATAGCATTGATCCGGCCGTTTGGACTGTTGATAATATCAAAGCGATGAAGCAGCAATTTCAGTCTTTGGGGTTTGCCTTTGACTGGACACGTGAAGTAACCACCTGCCAGCCCGGCTATTATGTTCATGAACAAAAAATATTTCTTGATTTTTGGCGACAAGGCTTGGCGTACCGCAAAGAAATTTGGGTGAATTGGGACCCCGTCGAAGGATCTGTTCTCGCCAATGAGCAAGTCATTAACGGTCGAGGCTGGCGATCTGGTGCCATTGTTGAAAAGCGAAAATTGACCCAATGGTCGTTACAGATTACCCGCTATGCGCAAGAGTTACTGGATGATTTAAAAAAGCTTGAGAAAGGATGGCCGGAAAAGGTCATCCGCATGCAGGAAAATTGGATCGGCAGATCTGAAGGAGCCTTAGTGCACTTCTCTTTAGGAAATGCGGAGGGGGAGCATTTCAAGAATATAGGATTTGGGCTTGGAGGTATTATCTTCAACTTCAAACGCCTTTGTGTCTGTCCAAATTTTTTGCCATTTGGTTTCAAACTCTTTAAAAGGATAAGCCGTCATCGTTTTAACTCAAAATACCTATTTATGGGCTTCCATGTGCTTTACCCGCAATTGGCGTGCCTTTGACAGGATAATATTTTCCATTTCCGTAGCGGCAGTTGCATCGGCAGGCGCATTGACCCATGAGCCTCCCTTATTGACCTGCTTATAAATGGTAACCTTTACCGCGTCGGCCCGCAATTGGGGATTTGTGACATAGATGGTGACCTTGATCCGCTCCTGATGTTTACTGGGGGCTGTATACCAATCTGTTACGATAACCCCGCCAACCGCATCTGCCGATGACAGCGGCATAAAAGAAAGCGTATCCAATGAAGCGCGCCAAATAAAAGGATTGACGGTCGTTGTGCCCATCATATCTGGTGAACCTGGCTTTTTTGGTCCACCAAACACCAAAAAATCATCTCCGAATAAGTTTCCAAAGTCTCTTTTTCGCGTTTCATTACGACCCATAGGTGTTGGGGTATTATCATTGGGAGATAAGTCACTACCGCACCCAGCCAGTAAGAGAAGGCTTGAAGTTAAAATAAGTTTCTTTTGTATTACCACGATTGTCAAACTCCAGTATTCTTAGGTATTTTTAGGATATTTTCCAGAATTAACAACTTTTTCCAAGTTGGATATTGTCCCTTTATGCCATGAGGAAAGGGTTGATGACAAGCTGAAATACAAGAAAATCTTATCACCTGACATATTATTCTGACCCATCTTGAACGCTTTCCTTAAGCTTAATTTCACCCCGTCAGATTTAAAATCTAACGGGAAATCTAACGGGAAATCTGACGAAGAGGTCTCCGTCAGATTTCCAAACCCATTTCCCTGAAACCCTTGAATATCCTCACATTTTCTTGGTTGTAAGGATAAAAAATCAGCAGGGGGGTGTCCAGGGGGCAGAAACCAGTGGTCAGAGAACAGAAATACAACATTCTTTTTCATGTGCTGATTCCTGGCACCGCTGATGTATACATCAGCCTTGGAATGCCGGGTGAGGGCCTTTAAACAACTCAAAGTATAGATCTCCTTCAACTTTAGAACCTGTCTTAATACTGAAACCGTATTATGCCAAACTCCAATAAGGATTTGCCAGTTATATTATTGCCCATAGAAAACGTCAGGTGCTAAGCAAGAAAATCAACTTTTACTCTAATGGTTTTGAAAGATGAAATTAAAAGAATTTTCCTATTTTTTGTCAAAATGGGAACCTCTTATGGAGACACTTAAAAGTGAGATTAGGATAAAGTGCAATTTTCCAATGCCATTTTTGCCTTACCTTGCTGTTAAACTTGTGATAAGCCTGTGTTATCCTTGCGTTAAGCTTGAGTTAAATCTGTGCTAAATCTTGTGTTAAATTTCCTGATTTAACGGCACCCATCCCTTCTAACGCCTTGTTTTTCCTCATTTTATTTAATTTCAAAAATGAAGAAAAATTTTAAGCTCCTCCCCAATCTTTGGTCATGATTTTCTCTTTTGAGCAGAGTAAGGGCCATTGATCACAGCTGCATCATGGCAGCCTCCCATCCTCTTTTACAAGTTATTTTCGTGCCCATGTGTGTGAAGGAATAGCTTATACCAAACTCAAATGGCTACTTATTTCTGATCTTTGGTATTATAAGAATGAGAGATTGACATTAACAAAGGGAGGTAGGAATTTAATCCTACCTCCCTTGCATAACCAATCCTTAAAGGATCAAGACTTGGCTTAGAATGAAATCTTTATTCCACCTACGCCCAGTAATCCTGAGTTGTTTCCAATGGCTGTAAAGTTGGGTGCTGAAGCTAAGGAAGCTAACTGATTCTCCCGGGCAATTTGTATAGAGTTTGTACGGCTTCGGATATAATCAATTTCCATAACAATTTTTAAACCTTGCACAGGCGTTACATCAACAGTTGCTGAGTAAAAGTCGCTGGTTGCTTTTTGCAGGTCACCTGTATTCCGGTTTGTGCGTTGATATGCCGTGCCAAACTGATAAGCCCCCATCGTATAACCAGCGGCAATGTTCCAGGCCTTTCCTGCGTTGCCATTATTCATGGCTCCCATGTTCGCAATCCCAGCAGCTGCATTATTAAATGTGAAGTTACTAACTCTTGGAAGACGGGACTTCCCATTATCTAGGAAGCCAAAACCAAATCTCCACTTGTCATAACCTAACACAGCACCCAATTGGAACGCCTTTGTATTTTGGAGGGCGACACGGCCACCAGTAGCCACGGGTGCAGTAGTGCTAAAGAAATAGGATTTACCTGTAACGCCCGCACCACTTAATGTAATGTTCCACTTACCGATTTCCTTTTTGTAGGTCAAACCGATGGCAATATTCCGTAAGTCATAAGGTTGGGCTTTTTTGAAATTCCATAAACCACGGTTTCCAGAAAGTCTGTCATTTGAACCTGCGAAGGTATTTAACCGGGCATCACCTTTGTGTTTTGTGTCCGGCGTATAAGCCACACCGACTTGCCAACCCTTTATTTCAGGGCTGTAATAAACGATCTTTGAGCTATTTCCTGAATCACCGATGTTATCATTACCATAAATCACACCCGATGACATGTTATAGACGTTGTTGTATCCACCATCAAAACCACCCGTACCACCAATGATTTTTCCGCCATCCCAGATCATCGTATCTTCTGGTCCTACGGTATTACCAACCTGGAAGGTACCTATTTTTGATTTAATTTCAACGTAGTTTTGATCAATGATATTATCCGTTCCCGAAACCGTCTCAAAAGTAATGCGATACATATATCCAATACCTGACACGGAAGTTCCGGCAATGGTAAAATATAAGTTAGAAACGTCATTAGAGATGTGTGGTTGTGGACCACCTTTTCCATTTTCACGGCGCTGCTGGTTCGCGAGATAAGCGTTTATGACAGTAAATCCATCAATTTTTAAGGATGGTGGGACAGCACCCGATGTGAGAGTTTCGCCATAGGCGGGTGAAGCCCCCATAGCAACAAGTGCTACGACAGCCAGCGCAGACGTTCCGAACAATGCTTTAACCATTTGTTATTCCTCCATCATTATTTAAGGTATTTGAGCAAAATCATCGTAAAAATCGACCTTCTACCTACTATAAAAACCCGAAAATCGCGATGGATTCAACCTCAAATATTTACAAATGGTAAATGACCCTAGGGATGTGTCTTTGCGAACACACTTTAGGATATCATCGGACGGAGTGTGTTTTTACGAGGACATTTCGGATCGTATAGGTCGAATTTTGAGAAGACGTCTTAATGGACATTTCCCCCCGAAGGGCTTGCATAAATCCCTGCTTGAAAGGTACGGCACCAGGTACCATAGATTTGCGTAAGCATTGGCCTAGGACGGTGCGCAACAAATAAACTGAATTGGCTTTTGCGTCATTTTTATCAAGGGCGCTCAACAAAGAACCTGGGGAAATATTGGGTGACCGTGATGCAGCGATGACCTGTTGGTTATGGTGTTCCATCCACCTTTTGGTCTCTTGATCGTTTTCATCGCGATGGGGGATAAAATTAAAATTTTGCTGGGTCATAATGCCGCCTTACGTTAGAGATAATTAATAATGGTGGGCAAGGGGTACGTGGACTCTACAATACATAAATCATACCGTCCACGGATTCAATAGTGGTTTTAGATTTCATCATTCTCACCTTGATTTAAATCAAGACAAAAGGTAAAATTCTATTGTTTTCGAAATAACAATAAGAAATTTCATAAGGATATTATTAATATGTTGAAAAAATATCTGACATTCATAACTGTAATTTTATGTACTTCGTCCCTTTATGCAGCGGAAGACCAGGTGCCCAGAGATGGGTGTTCAGAATCGTTGGGTTCAAGTTCCTCTTCGTCTTCCTCTTCGTCTGAGAAAAAGATAAACTTAGAAGGCATTATGGATGGGTTTCGAGCCAATCCTGAAAACTATGAATTAAAAGGGGGGTTGATAGGAGGTTTTCTTTCTGAAAGTGCGCCGAAAGAAGAAGCCGTAGCTTTTCATATTTCTTCATTGGTTGATAACATTAATGATTTGAGAGAACACATTAAGACTTTACAGGGCGCGGCTAGCAATGTTGAGGCTATAAAGCGAGCTTTACAGGAAACTCAAGAGAAATTGGATGCAGAGAAGAGGCTTCGCCAACAAAAAGAAGCTGAACTTATTGCGGCAGAACAGACGACCCGTCTTCTTACGCAAAAGCGCGAGGAATTGCTGACGGGTTTAAGTAATGCGGAGCTTTTGGCAACAGTTGAGAAGCAACGAAAAGAAGACGTTGAAGCAAAGAACCGTTCTTTGACCATAATTTTGAGCCAAATTGAACAAAAAGTCCAAGAAATGGAGGAGCTTCAACAAAAAACAACTGATCTTGAAGAGTCAATGAAATTGCCACAAGAAGGATCGACGGAAGAGATTGAAAAACGGGCTGTCAGTATTTCTCTTATTATAGATCAACACAAACAAAAGTTAGAAAATCTAAGGCAAGAAAAAGAAGCATTAGAAAAGGCCCAAATAAATACAAAAGAACAGATTAAGGAATTACAGAAAAAGATCAAAGAAAATGATTATTATCAGCAAATTTATGATATGACCCTAGACAGAAATGTTGCTGATGAGGACTTAACCTTTCGAATCGTTTGTATATGTACATTCTTAAAAACAGATTTAGATAAGCTTTCAGAAGGTCGAAGAAGGCTTATTGAAGTCATGTATGAGTATTCGTTACCGAGAACACCAAAACCAAAAACTATGCCTGAGTCTTTACCCGAGGGAAATATCTTCTTGGGAGACATTGAAAGGCGATTCAGGTTTATCGCAAATGATTTTGGTAAAACACTTGGGTGGTATGGAACTCCTATCAATTTCGCTGAGATTAAGCATGCTGGTAGCCCATTTGAGGCTAATCAAAAAGCTGTAGAAGAACAGGCTAAAAAATTTATACAAAGCGTGAACACAAAGCAACTCTAAATAAAGTGTGTCATGATAAGGGGTCTCCTGCATCGCGGCTGATGCTTTAGACTAGCCTTGGTATTTTCAGCGAATTAAGTGAACATCAACGCCACAATTAACCTGAGACCAAAGTCGATCAGCTGTCAGAACAGGCATGGTTTTAGCCTTACTGAGTGACAGACAAGCCCTATCTCCAAAAGACAATCCTTTTGCTTGCGTTTCTTTATACACTTACCCCGTTACCTCTTTTCTACAACCGGTCCCATAATCGCCTCCTAGCGCTTTAATCAAACCCGTAGCCGCTGTCATTTGACGACTTGAAATAGCGATGGCATTTCGTTTAGCAACGTAGACATTAAATAAAGCAGTTAAAACATCTAAGGAGGAAGCGGTGCCTGCCTTATATTGGTTCATTGTATAGGTCAGTTGTTTTTGGGCATTCACAACAGCTGTCTCCTGGATGGCAGATTCTTGGTTCAAAATTCTCAAGGTTGATAAATTGTCTTCAACATCTTGAAAAGCGGCTAATACCGTTTGTCGATATGTGGCAACAGTAGCCTGATAATTTGCATCAGCGGCATCAACAGCTGCACATCGTGCCCCCCCATCAAAAACCGTTTCTGTGAGTTGAGCGCCTAACGACCAAACAATTGCTGGCGCAGAAAGAAGATTAGCAAAACTTTTTTTCTCATAGGACCGTGATCCAGTTAGCGTTAAAGCTGGGAAGAAAGCAGATGTTGCTACACCAATTTGGGCGTTAGCTTGCGCCATGAGTCGTTCAGCATTGGCAATATCGGGGCGACGCTCCAAAAGAGCAGAAGGAATTTCAAGTGGAATTTCTGGAGGAACGAGGCGGCTAACTCTTTTGGCAATGGTAAAATTGCCAGGGGGATAATTTGCCAAAACCGCAATCGAATGTTCGTATTGAGCCCGAGCAACGCCATTATCAATAGATTGAACCTTTATGGCCTCCAATTGCGCCTCTGCTTGTAATATCGCTAACTGCGAAGCTGTGCCCGCATTGTATTCGTTCCTTGTCAGCTTTAAGAATTTCTCATAAGCAGTAACACTTTCATCAAATGCATCTTGAATTTCATCAAGAGCTCGCAGTTGAAAATAAGTTTGCGCAAGCGTTGCTTGCGTTGATAATTTTATGGCGGTAAGTTGAGCCTCGCTGGCTTGAGCGGCAGCTTCATCAGCCTCAACGAGCCTTCGAATATTGCCCCAGAGATCTACCTCCCAAGAAGTCTGGAGGCCAAGGGATGCTGTATTGAAGGGTGCGCTTGAGGAAGAGGAAAACCCTGGAGCTTCTGACAGAGACTGTGTCCTTGATTTCATATCTCCCACACTTGCGGATAAAGTTGGAAAGAAGCCAGCTTGAGCTTGCGATAAAATAGCTAAAGCCTGTTGGTACTGACTTTGTGCAACAGCTATACTTTGGTTACACAAAGTTGCTCGTTCCTCTAGATCATTCAAGATAGGATCATTAAAAATCTGCCACCAACGACCCCGGTCACTCAAGTCTTTGGGCGTTGCAACTTTCCATGGTTGCGAAACGCTTGCTTCTTTGTAAACTTCAGGAACCGGTACTTTTGGACGCTCATAATCAGGTCCCACATTACACCCAACCAAGAAGGCTAACGTAAAATAAGACAAACAGATTTTAAAAATGCAGAACCATCTTTTTTCCATCACTTATAACTCCTTACCCCAAACCCGCGGGTCTTGAAGACTGTTCTCCATTGGTGTTTTATATGCATTGAAAGCTTTTCCAGGCTGATATAGATAACGGGCGTTGTATAAAGGGTCAGTATCTGGCTGATAATCAACCCCCCTATGATAGAAATGCCAAGAGGTTTACGCAATTCAGAGCCAACCCCGCTTTCTAAGGCCAGAGGAACAGCTCCAAAAAGAGCTGCCATCGTTGTCATCATAATGGGGCGGAACCGCAATAAGCAGGACTGGTAAATCGCGGCCATGGCTGACTTGTTTCGTCGGCGTTGAATATCAACAGCAAAATCAATCATCATAATGGCATTTTTCTTCACAATCCCAATAAGAAGCAGAATCCCAATCAATCCGATAATACTCAATTCCATACCAGATAACATCAGGGCCAGCAGCGCCCCAACACCTGCAGAAGGGAGAGTCGATAGAATGGTCCAGGGATGAATAAGGCTTTCATAGAGTATTCCAAGCACGATATATATCACCAAAAGCGCTGTCATGATCAGGTAAGGCTCTGACGACAACGATTGCTGAAAAGCTTGGGCTGTCCCACGAAATGTTCCTTGGATACTCCCCTGAGGCAATTTCATTTCATCAACAGCTTTTGTAATGCCATTGACAACATCACCTAAAGCATTCCCAGCCGATAAATTAAAAGACAATGTCGCTGCTGGAAATTGACCTTGATGGTTCACCAATAAATAGGTCGCAGACGGTTCAAATCGAGCCAGCATCGACAAAGGAATGGTTTGACCAGTGGTGTTTGTTATAAAAAGTTTGCGTAAGGTTGCCGGATTTTGCCAATATTTGGGCGCGACCTCCATCACGATATGATATTGATTCATGGCTGTGTACATTGTGGAAACTTGACTTTGCCCAAAGGCATCATACAGAGCATTGTCAAGTTGCTCAGCCGTTATATTGAACCGAGAAATGGTATCTCGATCGTAGGTCAAATACATCTGTAGGCCGTTACTTTGCTGGTCACTGTTTAAATCTGCAATGCCTGGAATTTTTGCGAGCTTTTCTTGTATAAGGGGCATCCATTTATTGAGGACAGGAAGGTCATAGGAAGTTAAAGTATACTGGAAAAGGGCGTTTCCAGACCTTCCGCCAATAACAAGATCCTGCGACGCTTGCATATATAAAGTTGCCCCAGAAATTGGCGATAGTTTTTTACGTAATCGGTCGATCACTTCAAAAACGGTTGCTGTCCGCTGCCCTTTTGGTTTTAGAGAGATATATAAAGAGCCTGAATTACCGATAGCATTTGCCCCACCCGCAAACCCGGAAACATGACTGACGGCTGGGTCTTTTCGGATGATTTCATCAAATTGGTTCAGTTTTTTCTCTAATTGCTGAAACGACATATCTTGCTGAGTTTGAATGGAACAAACAATCCGCCCTGTATCTTGTAAAGGGAAAAACCCCTTTGGAATCACAATAAATAGGCACACATTAAGAATTATTGTCGCCGCTGTTAAGATCAACATGAATCTTTGATTCCTTAAGGCCCATTTTAAGGTTACGCGGTAGTAGTTTTTTAACCAATCCGTTAGAGAGAATAAGGACTTCTTTTTTTTCTCTTTTAAGTCTCTTAACAACTTTGCTGACATCATGGGAGTTACTGTTAATGACACAACCAATGAAACCAGGATCGCAATGGATAAGGTAAAGGCAAATTCACGAAACAATCGCCCGACTATCCCGCCCATCAACAGAATAGGAATAAAAACAGCAATAAGAGAAACGCTCATGGAAAGTACAGTGAAGGTTACTTCTTGAGCGCCCATAATAGCGGCTTGAATTGGTTTCATCCCCGCTTCAATGTAACGTTCAATATTTTCCAAAACGACAACAGCATCATCCACAATAAATCCGGTGGAAATTGTCAGCGCCATAAGGGACAAATTGTTTAGGCTGAAATGACACAAATACATGATGCCAAATGTGCCTAAGATCGTCAGGGGCATTACAATACTGGGGATAAGAGCAGCCCTGGCATTGGCTAAAAAGAAATAGATAACTGCAACCACAAGAAGGATGGATAAGATCATGGTGATCTCCACATGGGCGAGAGAAGTTCGAATGGTCTCTGTCCTATCCATCGTCACCGTTAAATTTATGGCCGTGGGGATGGCGCCTTTAATATTGTCAAGGGCATGATAAAGGCGATCAACCGTTTCGATGATATTCGATCCTGGTTCTTTAAAAATAACCAATACAACGGAGGGCTTACCATCTGAAATTCCAGCATTCCTTAAATCTTCAACTGAATCAATGACATCGCCCACATCCATCAATCGAATAGGCGCATCGTTTTTGTAGCTGACGATGATGGGTTTAAAGGATTTGGCCTCAAACATCTGGTCGTTGCTCATGATTTCCCAAGAATGACTTTGGTTGTTCAGTTGGCCTTTTGGCTGGTTAACATTGGTATTCATAATGGCCGTTTGAACATCAGCTAAGCTAACATTGTAGTGACTTAATGCGTCTGGATTCAGTTCAACCCGTACAGCAGGCAAAGAACTTCCCCCCACAATGACTTGCCCCACACCGTCAACTTGAGAAAATTTTTGCTGCAAAATACTGGAAGCAATATCATACATTTGGCCGCGACTGAATATGCTTGAGGTTAACGCAATCAGCATAATGGGAGCATCAGCTGGGTTGACAATGCGATAGGTTGGTTGCGCTGGAAGGTTGGTTGGCAAATTACTTCGCGCCGCGATAATTGCTGCTTGAACGTCTCGTGCAGCGCCATTAATGTCGCGGCTCAGATCAAACTGAACTGTTATACGCATCGATCCTAATTTACTGATCGATGTCATTTCCATAATGCCAGCAATCTGTCCCAACTGACGCTCTAAGGGGGTTGCAACGGATGTTGCCATGATTTCTGGACTGGCCCCAGGAAGAGTTGCTGAAACAGTGATTGTTGGAAATTCAATTTGCGGTAAAGGCGCAACGGCGAGGAAACGAAAAGCAACAATGCCAAAAATGCCAATACCAAGCGCCAGAAGAGACGTGCCAATGGGACGATTTGTAAAGAACGCCGCTAGGGTCATCTGGATCTCTCAGGCACGGGCATTCCTTGTTCTAAACTTCCCTTAAATCGGGCAAATTTGCGGGCCATGCGATCAAAGGTCAGATAAATAACTGGCGTTGTGTATAAGGTGAGAAGCTGACTAAAAACTAGCCCTCCAATAATTGAAATTCCCAAGGGTTGCCGCAACTCTGCACCCATACCATAGCTAAAAGCCAGGGGAACAGCGCCCAGAATGGCAGACATCGTTGTCATTAAAATGGGACGCAACCGCAAAAGACATGCCGAAAAAATGGCATCATAAGGGGACTTCCCGTCTTGCCGTTCTGCATCTAAAGCAAAATCAATCATCATAATGGCATTTTTCTTCACAATGCCGATTAAAAGAATGATTCCAATAATGGAGACAATGCCAAGGTCTCGTCTGGTTCCCATCAAAGCAATAAGGGCTCCCATGCCGGCTGAAGGCAGCGTCGAAAGAATGGTCACGGGGTGGATATAGCTTTCGTACAAAACACCCAGAACAATATAAACAACAACAATGGCTGCAATTATTAACCAGAATTCATTGCCAAGTGAACTTTGAAATGTTTTTGCCGCTCCTTCAAAACTGGTTAATATGCTGGGCGGAACCCCAATTTCCTCTTTAGCAGCGTTAACGACCTCAACAGCTTTTCCAAGAGATGTCCCATGAGTCAAATTAAAAGAGAGGGTTGCAACGGGAAATTGTCCCTGACGATTAATCACCAAAGGGCCCGTTCGTTTTGTGATTTCTGTAAATGCGCTTAATGGAATGGGCTGTTTTGCAGCTGACATCAGATAGATATTATTGAGGTCTTCCGCTTTCGTTTGAAGCGTCGGCATAACTTCCAGAATAATGTAATATTGATTAATCTGGGTGAACATGGTGGATATTTGATGCTGACCAAACGCATCATAAAGGGCATTGTCTATATCTTGAACGGTAACCCCTAATCGAGAGGCTGTTGTCCGGTCAATTTTAAGATAAACTTGCAGCCCCTGATTTTGCTGATCGGATGCCACATCTTGCAAAAAGGGAATGGTTTGAAGTTTCTTCACCATGAGGTCCGTCCATTTTGCAACCTCATCACTGTTAGGAGACTTTAAGCTATATTGAAATTGATTTCGACTGATTTTATCTTCCACAGATAAATCCTGAACGGGTTGCATGTATAACTTGATGCCAACTAAATTCTTAAGACGCTCTGATAGACGTTGAATGATTTCAACAGCCGTTTTGTTTCGGTCACTCAAAGGTTTTAAATTAATCAATAGTCGGCCAGAGTTCAGGGTTGTATTGGTGCCATCAATTCCAATAAATGAGGTTACATTATCCACAAACGGATCTTCTAATACGATACGGGTTAACTCTTGCTGACGCTTGACCATGGCAGAAAACGAAATATCCTGGGGCGCTTCAGAAATCCCCTGGATTAACCCGGTATCTTGGACCGGAAAAAACCCTTTGGGGATGAGGACGAATAACCCCAAGGTACACACTAGAGTCCCAACGGCAATCACGAGGGTTAGGGGTTGATGTTTTAAAACAATTGTTAAAGAGGTTGCATAACCCTTTGTGAGTTTTTTAATAAATCGTTGGGCATAGTTGAGCTGGGCGTCCTCCGTGTTTCGGCTGGAAAGCCAACGCGAACAGAGCATGGGTGATAAGGTCAGCGAAATAAAAGCAGAAATCAAAATTGAGATTGCAAGGGTAATCGCAAATTCTCGAAACAGGCGGCCAACAATATCTTCCATAAACAAAAGAGGAATTAACACTGCAATCAATGAGATGGTTAAGGAGACGATCGTAAAACCAATTTGTTTGGCGCCCTTTAAAGCAGCCTGGAGAGGAGGTTCGCCATCTTCAATATAGCGGGAGATATTTTCTAACATCACAATCGCATCATCTACCACAAAACCCGTAGCAATGGTGAGGGCCATAAGAGAAAGGTTATTGATGCTAAATCCCATAAGGTACATAAAGCTGAATGTCCCAATTAATGACAGCGGAACAGCAATACTGGGGATGAGCGTTGCTGATATATTTTTTAAGAACAAAAAGACGACAAGGACAACCAACGCAACCGCAAAAACTAAATCCATCAGCGCATCTTCAACGGATGCCCGAACGGTTATGGTGCGATCATTTAAGATGGAGACTTGGATGTCGCCGGGCAAACTTGCGGTGAGCTTTGGTAAGAGCGTTTTAATTCGATCAACGACGTCGATGATATTGGCACCGGGTTGGCGTTGGATGTTCAGAACGATGGCGGGCTCTTCATTCTTCCAGGCTGCTTGGAATGTATTCTCCGGCGCATCAATAATTTTGGCCACATCCACGAGTCGGATGGGGGAATCGTTTTTATAAGCAACGATGATTTTGCTGCACTCTTGACTCGTTAAAATTTGATCACTGGCATTGATGACATAGCCTTGTAAGGGGCCATCAAAAGATCCTTTGGGTTGATTACTATTTGCAGCGCTCACGGCTGTTCGAATATCTTCGAGCGTTAAGCCATACTGCGCCAAGGCTTGTGGATTGCATTGCACGCGCACAGCAGGCCTTTGGGCTCCACTGATGCTAACCAATCCCACACCTGAGATCTGGGAAATTTTCTGAGAAAACCGTGTTTCTGCATACTCCTGTACTTTATACATGGGTAAGTTTTTGGAGGTGAGCGCTAACGTCAAGATAGGTGTATCCGCTGGATTGACTTTATTATATATCGGAGGGTTTGGTAAGTTCGTTGGAAGATAGGTGGATGCGGCATTAATAGCGGCTTGGACTTCTTGTTCCGCCACATCCAATCGGCTATCCAAACCAAATTTAAGGGTGATAATGGAAGCTCCACTAGAGCTTGTGGAAGTCATTTGATTCAACCCTGCCATGATGCCGAACTGCTTTTCCAAAGGTGCCGTAATCAGGGATGCCATAACATTTGGACTTGCCCCTGGGTAGAAGGTTGAGACGCGAATGGTGGGATAATCAACTTCGGGAAGCGCCGAAACGGGAAGTAATCGATAAGCCAGAAGTCCTAAGAGAATGATCGAAAACATCAACAGGGAAGTGGCGATAGGCCTTCGAATAAAGGGTTCCGATAAATTCATGGCGTTGCCTGTTTCGCAGCTTGCAGCGGGGTGTTTTGCTCTGTTGGGGTGGGCATGACGATTGATCCCTCGGTCAATTTATCTTGGCCTTGTGTAACCACAACTTGACCTTCCTTGATGTCTCCTTCAATGGCGGAGTTTTCACCCACAGCCGTTTTAACCGTCACTTGCTTAGCTGAAACAGAGTTCTTTCCTTCGTTCAACACATAAATGAAAGGCCCTTGCCCACCTATTTGTAGAGCAGCCGTTGGAATGACCAGAACATCCTGGAGTGTCTCTAGTTTTAATCGCACATTGACAAATTGATTGGGATAGAGCGTGTACTGTTCATTTTTGAAAATAGCTTTCAATTTAATGGTTCCCGTTGTGTTGTCAATCTGGCTATCGATGGCCGACAAATTTCCAGTGGCCAGAACGTGATCCAGCTTTCGGTCATAGGCTTCAGCAAGAAGAACTTCTCTTCTGTAATTTTTCTGGACCACTCCCAAATCATCTTCGGGTATGGGAAATACAACGGAAATTGGGCTTATGGTGTTAACTGTTGTAATAGGCGTTGTATCCGTTGTTTGGACAAAATTTCCAGGATTGACCTGGCGCAAACCAATGACGCCTGTGATTTCTGAGATAATTTTACAGTACGTCAAGTTAACCTTTGCCGCGTCGAGGACCCCTTGATCTAGTTTCACAACACCCTCATATTGTTTGACCAAGTAACGTTGAGTATCTAATGTCTGCTGAGACACAGAGTCTTCTTCGTATAACTTTTGATATCGTTTTAAATCCAGACGTGCATTTTTTAATAAGGCCTCATCCCTCATGAGTTGCCCTTCAGCCTGTTCAAGAGCAGCCTCATAAGGTTGAGGGTCGATTTGCGCCAAAAGGTCCCCTTTTTGAACGAGTTGGCCTTCTTGAAAATAAACAGTTTTCAAGTAGCCATTGATCTGAGTTTTAATAGTAACGCCATCAATTGGCGTTACGGTTCCAATGGTATCAAGATAAAGCGGTACATCGCTTTTTTGAATCTTGGTTACAAGAACTGGTACGGGTGGTTTTTGTTTGTTTTTATCGTGTCTGTTCGCATTACAAGCCCACAAAAGGGAACCTAAGGTCAACACCACCCCAAGCTTCAGGAGCCTGTGGGTTTTTTTCTTCCCCCATCGCCTCTCAAGAGTTTGATAAGCAGAGGAGGTACGCGCCTTCTGAAACATAAGGCTGAGCAAACGGTGGAAGCGCCCTTTAGATTCCTGGGCCTTTTTCGGCGGTTGT
>Ga0206917_1183_pt1 | contig 14650 bp, 16 predicted proteins | sample Alteio_BWOrgHeat_68_FD_152931 | JGI IMG/M metagenome (GOLD analysis project Ga0206917, IMG submission 152931) | Enriched cells from forest soil in Barre Woods Harvard Forest LTER site, Petersham, Massachusetts, United States -... | ecosystem: Environmental > Terrestrial > Soil > Temperate forest >...
TGCTGGCGGATTGGCGGTCCTGCTGGGCGTGGGGACGGGCGACGGGATCGCCGAAGTGAATTGGTTGGCGGACAAGATCATCGGCTTGCGAATCTTTGAGGACGCGGACGGCAAGATGAATCGTTCGCTCGCCGAGGTGGGCGGGGCGATGCTGGTCGTGAGTCAGTTCACGCTGTATGGCGATGCGCGGCGTGGACGGCGGCCGAGCTTCACGGGCGCGGCGCCGCCCGAAGTCGCGGAGCAGCTTTATTTGGAATTCGTGGCGAAAGTGCAAAGCGCCGGCGTGACCGTGGCCACCGGGAAATTTCGCGAGCACATGCTGGTATCGCTCGTGAACGAAGGGCCGGTGACGTTGTGGATTGATACGGCGGAGATGTGAGGAGGTGCGTCGGCGCTTATTGAGGGTAGGGACCGCCGGCGCGCTGAGCTGTGTCGTAGCCGTTGCCGAAGTTGCCGTATGAGTTTTGAGGAGCGGCGTTCAGATCCGTGGGGCCCGGCCAACCGGTCGGCGGATTGTTCATCGGCCCTCCGCCGTTGTATTGCTGTGGCCCCGTTGCATATTGCGGCGAGTTGGTGCTGAACGGTTGCTGCTGCGGACCGGGATTCTGGGACCAGCCGTTCGTATTCACGGGGCTGGCGGTGGGGCCTTGCCCAGAGCCATTGAAGATATTGACGGCGGCGCGCGCTAGATCGGCGCCGGTTTGCGGTATTCCATTCGGCGCCGCGGTCTGCACAGTATTTCGCAGGGTTGTGATTTGTTGCGCGAGTTGTGGATTGTAGGCGGAGATCTTCTGCATGACGGATGGTTCGCCGAGGATCGTCATGCCGACGAGTGCCAGCTTCGAATAGGCGGCGGTATTGGCCCAGTGGTTGTCGCCCCAGAGTTTCATCGCAGTGCCGAATGACTTCTTCATCCGCCAGCGGCCGCTCGCGAACTCGATCGAGTAGATCTCGTCGAGAACCAAGTGCGAGAGGTAACCGATCATGACGCCGCCGGCTTTAAAGCCGCTGTAGACGGCTTGCGAGCCGCCGCACAGCAAATAGGCGAGGCCGCCGCATATGAACATCGCGGGGATACTGTGAAACATGCCGCGGTGCTTCGTGAATCGGCGGATCATTCCACCGATGCCGAACCGCACGACCAGGTACAGGCAAACGGATGTCAGCGCCATTGCGTCGAAGCCCATGCCGAGCGATTCGAAGCGGTTGACCATCAGTACGGGGATTGTCGCGGCGGCGAAAGACATCACTTCGCGGAGCGGCACGCCGAGGTCGCTATCGAGATCGGGCAACATGCCGGCGAAACCGCACAGCGCGCCGGAAACTACCGCCGAGTTGGCTGGGACACCGTGCGCGGTGAGCAAGCCGGCATAGCCGCAGCCAAGCGCGGTACTCGTGCCGACATGCGTACGGAATCCGGCCATGGGATTTTTGACTTTCGAGTCGTTTCGCTGTAACTTCGGCGTCTGCCGGAGACGGTTTGTGGACGTGAATTTGCGCCGTAGCTATGACAGAATTCGACGCGGAAGGCAACAGAACCAGGAGTGCTATCAGCCCTCGGACTGATCTTCCGCCGAATGCTGGCACGACGATATAGTCGTCGCCCTAGCCTGGAACCGACGCGTTAGAATGCGGTCAACGATCCTCGGCTGATTTTTGCAGTTTACACCCCTGCCCATTTGCAACATGCAAACGTACGACGTGATCATGATCTTGGTGCTCGTGGGCACCACGGTCATCGGCTTTTGGAAAGGCATGGCCTGGCAGTTGGCGTCGCTGGCGTCGCTGATTGCCAGCTACTTCATTTCGTTGAAGCTAAGTTCGCAATTCGCGCCGTACTTTGGTCAGCAAGCGCCCCTCAATCGCTTTGCCGCGCAACTGGCGCTCTACATTGCATCGTCGTTCGTGATTTGGATGCTGTTTCGATTCGTCTCCGGCGCGATCAATCGCGTGAAATTGGAATCGTTCGACAAGCAAATGGGTGCGCTGTTGGGTTTTGCCAAAGGCGTGCTGCTGTGCGTCGCGATTACGTTCTTCGCGGTGACACTGTCGCCGCAGCCGCAGGGACAGGCGATCGTGGCATCGCAATCGGGGCGGTACATCGTCGCTTTGCTCAACAAGGCGGATGCAGTTTGCCCACCCGAGCTGCACCAGGTTGTGGGTCCATATTTGAACACGATCGAAGAGAGACTGAATCCCAACTTTCAGCCCAAGGGACAGGATCTGCAGCAGATGTGGCAGAACGAAGTGAAGGCGAACATGCCGAAGCTGCCGAGCATGCCCAACATGCCGCAGATCAATTGGCCGACGAGTGGTTCGGCGAATCCGTCGTCGACCACGCAGCCGGGGCAACCGGCGTGGCCGACGCAACCAGGGATGCAGCAGAGCTGGCCGAGTGCGCCGCCGGTGCAGCCGCGGACGGCGGAATCGAGTGATCCGTATGGGGCGGTGCGGTAGAAGTGTTTGCTGCAGTGTTGCGCGGCGGCAATGCCGGCGATGCAATCGTTAGAACATGAATGTTGCGAAGCCGACCAACATGGCGACCAGAACCACGGCGGCGGTGAGTTTGACCCAGGCGGGCATAGCTGAATGGGTGCTCAGCCGGCGCCGATCAGACTCTGTGAGCCAATAGCCGCAAGCAGGGCAGCGGTCGGCGATTTCCGCGACCGCTTCGCCGCACTCTGGACACGGGACGGTCGGCTCTTCGTCCGAATCGTCGTCGTACCAATCTTCGTCGTCTTCGAAGTCGTCGTCGTGCATCGCCAGGCGTTCGTAATCAGAGGCGAATGGGGAATTGTGAAATCGCTGCCGCGATTATATGGCAGGGGCGTATTTCGCATATTCCCCGGGGAAAAACGAGGCCGAAACGAACATAAGAGCGAGGGTGTGACTGTTTGTACACTACCCGTTTTTTGACCGCCTAAAGAGTAGGCAGCACAACGTCCAGAATGACGTTGCAAAACTGAAACAGCAGCGCTAAAATAGCGACCGTCTGGCATGCAATTAGACCTTCGTGCCGGACACCGAGGTGAGCAGGTTGCACTGCTCGCCTCTCTTTATTGATTACGCAAATCCTACCGAAAGTTTTTGCGCAGTCAATACGAATAAACAGAAAACATACCTTGACGCGAAGTATTTTTCTGATAGCGCTATGAGCCAGGGAAACCAGGAAGATTGGGTACCCATTCAACCGCATTTAGCATCGGCTCGAGCCGAGACACGCGTACACCAACCTAGCCAAATCCGGCCATTCCCCGTCGGCCCCTGCCTGCTCATCGCTACATGGCACGCCTTCGCCCTCGCCATGTTCCTTCTCTACATCCCGTCATGCATCGCCTACGCGACGATGAACGCCGCCGTACACGACGCCACCGAGCAAATCAGAAGGGCACCTGCCCAGTTTCAACAACGCTCCCGCTAAGCGGCGTAGGCCACAACGGCCCGCCCACATATTCGAGGTGAACTTCCCAAAGCTGCAACGGGAATTCCCAATCGCCGCCGAACGAGAACACCCCGAAGTCCCCACGCGCGGCGCTTGCCTCCCACCGCGCTTCAACCTTCTCAATCCACTCGCGATCATCTTGGGGCAACTCGTGGCAAAGGATCTTACAGACGAGCGACACTAAATCACGCCGATCCTGACAACGATCCGGACAGACGGCCGCACAACCGAGCGCAGCCGACACAAGACGACGAGCAGCGCGCGACCGATCAACCGGCTTGCGTTCCATTTTCAACAGCGGCAATCCCTCACGCTCCACCCACTCACAGAACGACTTACCAACCCTGTCCCACAACGCCGACGTCGCCACTCTGTCTTGATGACGGTTTTCACGATCAACCTCACCGTCAACCAACCGAAAATACTGCGTGAACAAATAACCCGCGATTGAGTCGAGCCGATCAAACACACTTTCCACCGACCGACAATCGCCCCACTTGTCACGCAACCACTGCCCACGCACCTGGAACTCGACCCGCGTCGCCACAGTTGGCAAGACGCCCCAGCGCCGTTCAACCAAAACGTGTTCTTTCGCGGCCGCTGACTGCCCGTGCGCTTTCAGCTCAGCGATTTTATCGTAAATTCTAAGCACAACGCTAGAATTCTTACCAACGGCACAACCGGTCCATTCGCCATTCGCCGCGCGATAGAAATGCGCCTCACTTTTGATACGAGACACCACGCGATGCTCCAAGACAGCTTCACAAAATGGAGCGACCGAGACGCCTGGCAGATCCACGCACAAATCAATACGCGCTACTGACGTTTTCTCCACAACTATTCCGCAGGCCTGCAACATCCGGAGCGCTTGCTCCCAGCACGCACGATGCCCGTCACGCATCAGCTTCAACGAACCAATTTCCACCTTCGCTTGCTGACAGCCCTTCGCTTGTTGCTCAGACGAAAACGAAAGCTTAATTCCGTCATACTCGCCCACCCAACGGAAAAACGTATTCGCCCACCGATGGCCCTTCTCAGCAATAACCAACGTCGCGCCTGGCACCTGCACCCACGACGACCCGTTATGCTCCGCACGCGACCGACGCGCAACCTCAAACTTCTCGCACATCTGGCCATAGTTACTTAAGTAATAACCCCAGCAACTAATCTCCAACTTGTCTACACCGCCAGTAACTCTCCATTGTTGTTGGCGAGTATAGGTAGCCGTGTTACCAGGGCCGGCTGCGCCGTCTGCGCCGGCGGGCTCGGGGCCGCCCGCCGTGCTCGCCTGCTTCGCCTCAACCCACCACGGTTGATGCTCACTATTCATCGCATCTTGCGCGTTCATCGCTTCGTACCACTCTTGCACAGACTGATATTCCAAATCTTCAACCATCGCAACTTACCTCATCTTAAAACGAAACTACGAAACGGCAACAACGACCGCTATCAGCTTTGCAATCGCATGGGACCCAGGCAGCTTACTTGCACCCCCCTGGATCGCGTCAAACGCTCCTGCAAGTAATCCGCCCCCATGCGATGCAAGACGCTGATAGCTACACGCCACTATCAACCTCAAACGGAACACGAACCGGAGCCAAGACACCCGACGCAGGCCGCAGCGACCACGCAGACCAACGATGCAACGGCCCCGATCGCGGGGCAACTCCCCAGCCATTCGCATCATCAGCAGCCTTGCCGACCGCCGCTGCAGGAACCGACACAATATCTTGCGAACGCTCCACAGCGCGAATCGGAACCAAGTCACGCTTACCGCTGACATCGCCGCCGATCCGGTAACACTGCAACCAGACCTGGACGACCTGGCACGAATCGTCACGAGTAGCACCCGACTGAAAACCCAACTGCTCAGCACCCGACCCACGATCCTGCTCTAGACATCCGAGCAAGTAGACGCCGCCGGCTTTCACCACGGCCGTAGTCGAAAAGGTTTCCTCACCCGTAACGGCCGCTTCCTCGACCATGCGTTTAACGTCCGAAAGTTTAATCGTCGTATCGACGTATGCCGACTCTTCCGCCCACTCGCGTAGCGCCAAATCGACCTGCACGCCGGTTTGAACATAGTCATAGCCAGAAATAGTTACGGTGCCCTCATTGCTCACCGTACGACGCGGCAACGGGAGCTTGTCACCCTGGACAAACGACGACTTAGAACCATCGCAAAGAACGAACATCGGAGCAGCAACGACCGAGACACCCGACTTGTTATGCGCCATACGAAGCACGGCATCCAACGAGGCCGAGACACTGACGCCATGCGCAGCAGCCACACCTGCACCCGCAGTACTACTGCCCAACGCAAACGCAAGTCCAGCTTTAGCAGCCGGTTCCAAATTGATGCCCAAGTCATCCGCCGCCTCACTCGTGTAAGACACCAAATGCAGTTGAACGACCCAAACCGGAGCCTCCGCATCCTCGACTAAATCGAGCATCTCATTCGTGCGCTTCAACACCTCGACGGAATCGGCGACGACTATCAACCCGTCAGCAAACGCCGTAGCTTTGCCTTCCGCACCAGAGAACACACCAAGTATGGACTTGATGTCCTCGACCTTCGACCGACGAACACGACGCACCAACACGCCCCGATCTTCAGGACGCAATGTACCGATAAAGACGAGCTTGCCATCTTGGCTAACGCTCACCGCCATTCGACGAGCCAGCAGGGACAACACTTTGCTGATTGGTTGCTCCCGCACCTCCATTGTTACCAGGCGAGACTCCAGGCCCTCCGCCAACACTATTGTTAGCCCCGACTGCTGAGCCAGGTATCGGGAGAAGGCTGCGAAGTCCATCCCCTGCGCCGTTATTGTTACTAACGGCTCCACCGCTTCCCGCGCTTTGGGTTGCGGCCCCAACGGGAGGATTGGAGCGTACAGGGACGGGAACGACCCCCGAGACACCTGCAACGCCGGCCGCTGGGGAATTTCCGGGCGCAGGTTGGGACCCCGCCAGGCCTGACACCCCAGGCTCAACACCACGACCCATCCACAACTTAACGCCGCCCTCAAGCTCCACGAACCCTTCATCGACGGCGAGCTTAACGACCGTACGTCCCTTGTATGGTCCATCGTCCAACACCTTCCCGATTTTGCACGAGCACGGAGGATCAGAGAACCACACCGTATCGTTAGTAAACGCGACAACCCTCACCTTGTCCTTAACCGCCTGCGCAGCGACTTCCAATTGCTTCCGCTTCGCATCGAGCGCCTTATAGTCCTCCGAATAACTCCGCAACTCATTCACCACGAGAGCGCGATCAGCCGGAGGCAAACGACCGAGCAACGCCTGAATTTGTTTCGGCGTACCGCGCTTTATCTTCGCCGGCGCTTGCGATCCAGCGAACTCGGGAGCAAGAGTCGGTTCCGGCGCGGCAGCAGGGGAGGACGAGGCTGGCGCAACCGCCACCGGAACCGACGTAGACTCTTTCGGAACACCGCTTTTAGAAATCGCCGCTTTCATCGACGACATGAGGCCCGAAAACATCACGCCGCCGCCACCAAAGAAGAGACCCCAAATCATCACACCGAGCAGCGACCCCGCGAGAGCAAAACGAAACACATGCGCCTTAACCAGCCACAGCCAAGTAGGTGCCCACAGCGCAGTAACTTGCGTACCGTCTGGCAACTCCGTAGTACGACGACCAGGCAGAAACACCGGCCGCCGTTGATACTCATGCACACGTGCAACAGCATCCGCACCGCCACCGGCTCCACCGCCCGCCGCAACATACGAGCGATAAAACTTAAAACCCTCGGGATCGAGGGGAACGCGCGTAGCATGCTCACCCTTGAGCTTGCCATTAACGCGCCGATACTCCCACACCCCAATTGCCGACCGATACTCACGCGTGAACGACGCCGCAACTTCCATCCATTCGGCCAACGGAATTTTAAGGAACGGATCGCGCCGACGCTCCCAATTCGTCAGCTCGAAACGCAACTCAGCGTGTTGCTTAATCGCCTCACCGACTTTCGATTCGTCCTGCGTCACGAACACGCAACGCTGCCAACCTTCGTGCCGAACTTCACCAAGCCAACTGCCCCATTTTTCATTCCGAGCTTGAGCAGCACGACCCTTTTTCGGGCAGAAGAGATGACACTCATCCAGAATAAAATCGTTGCCCTGCGCATCGCCAAGAGTCTTCAACTCCCACGGACCGCCCGCACCATCCTGCCAACTTCTCAGCGTCGTCGCAGACAACAACACAATCTGCCCGGCCACGTGATCGACCGACACGCCCAACTTTGACGCAACGTGCTGCGCAATAACATCCACGTTCAGCGGAAGGTTAGTAACGATCTTGCCCGTGAACCCCGACAACAAACGCGCTACCACATCCTGCGCCAAATAAAACGATTTACCCGACCCAGGAGGCCCAGTAACAAAGGAAATCGAAAATCCATTCCACGTAGTTTTCATCCTATTGACACTCCGTTACAGAAAGTTACAATCCGTTACGCCGGCGAAGCACCAGGCGACCAGATCCGTTACACGTTGTTACGCGATCGCTGCACCTGGCAAGCTCCCGCGTTACGAAAGGTTACAATGGCCGAAGAATCCAAAGTCATCCGCGTTCCCGCAGCAATGATGAAACGCGTACACGACATGCAAAAACAGAACGCCCAGTACCTCGACCTACTATTCGCCGACACGCCACACCTCAAACCACGCGACCAGGATTCGGAAGTAGACATGATTTACAACGCAGTGTTGTACTACCAAGGCCACATGAACGACTACTTACGCACCCACGCGAAGAAGACACCGCCCAAAAAACGCTAAACAACCTGCGCCCAATGTGCCGCCGATTCCGCCGCAGCTTTCTCCGTCAACTCGCACCCGAGTTCCATCGGCAAGATACGCACGCTGCGCCCGCCCATTAACCCCTCAACAACTGGTCGATACAAACGACGGCCGAACCGATCAACGTCACGACAAACAAGACCGAGGCCACGCTTAGGAGCAAAATCGACACTGTTCAACCCGCCACTCATTTCCTTTGTCATCCCACGACCTCCCAACAGATGAAGACGCATACTCACCATTCCAACTCCCCATGAATGCGATCCTGCTCCGCATCCGACAACACCACACGGACGGAGCACTTCTCCCCATTCGCAAAACCACCCTCGATAAACAAATCGCCCGCCAGCCCCGTCCGAAAGAATTGCGACAACGACGCTTCGCGCTCGGCGATCTTTTCCCCCGACGCACCGAAAATCACAACGTACATCACCACACCCCCGGAAATAGCCGCCACCGAACCCGATCCGAATACGTCCGCCAGTTCGCAAACTTCGAAAGATAGCCTTCCTCGACCAGGACGCACAGCACAGCAACGCCACAGAAAGCCCCGTAGCCCACGACGTTAATCAGCGACGGGTTGAGCGCAAGAAACACGCCCCGAGCAATCACGCCGGACAACTCCAACGGATGACGCACCAACGCATACGGCCCACGATCGACAAGCCGATAGAACGAACTCACGCCGCTGGTGAAGCCCGCCCCCAGATACCAAAGGGCGATCAATCTCGGCAAAGCAGACAGCAACAACAGAGAGTCGCCGCCCCGGCCAACACCGCCCACCGGAACGATGAAGGCTGAGAGAAAGTAAAGACAAGGAATCGCCCAAGCAACTGGACGGCGATCAACATCCACGCAGACCAATGAATTAAGTCCACCGAGAAACCCCATAGCTATTTCCAGCCATATGAACACGAACAACCCCGGCCGCAACTCAGGCACAGCCAGATAAATCGCCCACGCCCACACCACGCGAAACCCACTCGCAGCAACACCAAAAGCCCGCTGTCCCACACCACGACCCTCCCAATCAAATAAAAACGCCAAGCCCACAACGACGCACGACCAGGCCATAAACTCCGCGATGACGTCCACCATTCCGCTCACCCATTGATGTACGGAATACGGCGCAAAACCATCTTCACCGGAGTGGCAACGACCAACACCGTAAAATAAGAACCAGCGAGCGTAATCCCCTCACTCACCGGCAACCAATCATTCGCCCACTGATAAGCCGTCAGCAACGCAGGGTGCGCAGAAAGCGCAGCCGTCAGCGAAGGAATCGCGAGCGTAGGAATATGCAGCGTCGCTAAGAACCCATTGAACAACGACCAGCCAAACCCCCACACCCAGTACATGACGTTTTGCAAAATCGTAAACAACGTAGTTTCGAAGTTACGAATCGCATTGATGATTCCCTGCAACACGACAACACCTTAAACCTTAAACAACAGATCCACGAGCGACTTAACAAACCGCCACGTGAGAATAAAAACCAACACAAGACGCAGCCCGACGCGGAAATCGTCAACGATCGCAGCCACACCACTGAACGCCGACGGCGCCGAACCACCAAACTTCCAATCACTCGCCTTCGAGCCGACTTGAAACGACAACGGCGAGCGACCCGGCATCGGCAGAGTAAATGAGAGCGGAGCAGCCGACCCAACCGACGATAAATCAGAAGATTGCGGCACACCGGAGACGCTCAACGCGGGAGGCGCAACGGTCGGAGCTTCACGAAGCGAAACCGTAGGCTCCGTACCCGTAGGCGTCGCGTTCGTCCCTTGCTGCATTAACCCAATGATCGTGTCGAGACGTTGACACGGGTTACACGTAGCGCAGTTATCGCACGGGAGACAATCCGGATAGTTCGGGTTCGACGGATCGTTCTTGCAGCACGCCGGATAGTTTGGCGAATGGCAATCACAACCCTGCGGCCCGGTGCACGTGCACGTCGGATAGCGCGGATTCGTCGGGTCATTTTGACAACAAGCGGGCCAGTTTTCCGACTGACAATTGCACGTTTGAGAGCAATTCGGATAGTTCGGATTCCGCGGATCGTTCAAACAACATTGAGGGTAGTTCGGATCACCAGGCGAGCAAGACGCCTTGCAATTCGGATCGTTTGGATGAGCCGTACAACACGACGCGTAGTCGGCCGAATTTGGGTCACACGAAGGCGTGCAACCAGCGTCATTAGGATTACGACCGCAGCAACTAGCGTAGTCAGGCGACGAAGGATCGCATTGAGTCGGCCGACACGTTCCGTTCGTGCACTTAGTACCATCGGGACACTGACTATCTTCGCCGCAGGGAGGATCAGGCACACACTTGCCGCCCTCACAATGCTGCCCCGAGTTGCAAAGCCCACCACTCCCGCACTCAGGATTCGGAACGCACGATCCGTTAACACACTGCTGACCATCGGGACACGGCGTACCACCTGGCCCGCAACCCTTCGGCGTGCAAACGCCACCCTGACAGACCTGCCCACCAGGACACAAATGGTTGCCGTCGCACTTTAACCCCGGCACACACTGACCGGCCTGACAAATAAACCCAGCCGGACAACCGCCGGCACACGGAAGATTCTTCACGCACACGCCGTTAACCAGATGCGTCCCCTTCGGACACTTTCCGGTAGGCCCAGGCGGAAAACCATTGACGCACGTAGGGCAATCATTCTGCCCGCCACCGAAACTACAATTTGGCGCGGTAGGCGTCCCCGCTGAATTCGTCAGCGTATAAAACTGCCCACCAATGTTACTCACGTGGCCAAACAACTTGACCGGCCCGGTCAAACCCCGAATAGCACAATCCGGAGCCGTAAGCGAGAACGTGAACGAATGACCCTGCGGCGGAAACAACGGCCCGCACCCGGAGACATTGCAACCCACCGGCCAATAATCACCACACCCCAACGTCTCCGTTTCACCCGATACATACGTCACCGTAATCGCCACCGGCGAATCGCCACCGCAATCGCCGATCAACCAATAACAATTAGCGGCCCGCTGCGCCTGCGCGACCCCGCACAACAGCAACACGACCAAAACCGTGTTACCAGATATCCCGATGATTTTTGACATAGAGAAAGAATTTCAGCGATTGCGTACCGGCAGAAAAGCACACTGCGAGCGCTACGACCTCAGCGAGAAACTGCAAATTAACGAGCAGCTGCACCAGCGAATTGAATTGATCCTCAGTCACGGCATAACCCAATTAAAAAGGCCAAGAGCCACGAGGGCAGGGCAGTGCAACCCACCACAGCCCCCGTGTGCTCTTGGCGAGCACGCTTAGGCGATCTTCCGTGCCCACTTCATACCGAAGCGGACGACCAAGAACGCGAAATAAGCCAACACGATCGCGGTCACGACCGCACCAAGGCTAGTGGTGGCGGCAGTCACCAAGCCCGGGAAATCCACACCGACGTCCGGAATCGTCGTCGTCGTCGCATTCGCAGCCGACGCACCCAACAATGCGGCACCGACTGCAACCAACGCAGCCGTCACCCCACGCTGACACGACACGATAACCGAACCGGCCACCACCATCGCACGCTTAACCCGATTGCACATCGCAAACACTCCTAACACGAAACCCAAGGGCACACGCGGAAACGTTCCATCGTGTGTGCCCGCCAAGAGTTGTTTCCTAACCAGCCTCATCCACAGCACGCATCCAACCATTTTGCTCGCCACCCCACGCCCACACCGTACCGTCCCCCGCGTCCTCACCGCTCTTATGAGCATCCCTCGACCATTTATCATCCGCCCCACTCGCGCTTCCGCCCCCCATCCCCGCAGCCCACCGCACACCAACACCCACAACCAAGAAAGCGAAGAACACCGCGACAACCGGCTTCACCGTTCCACCAAGTTTCGAGCCGAAAGCCGACACCACGGCCGGTACATCCAAACCGATATTCGGCAGCGAGTGCTGTTGCTGTTGCTGCTGCCCGTCATCACTACCGTTACCCTTCGTTCCGTTCAGCCCAGTGAACCCCGCACCAGCACCACTAATATCAAACGCCCCACCAGCACCGCCGTCAGTTCCATTCGCCCCCGTCCCTGCGGTTACCGATCCCGTATCGGTCGTGACAACCGCCTTATTGTCCGAAAAGTCCAAGTGCACGTTATGCCCGGCCAAGATCGTACCGGTCACCGTCGCACCATAGCCGCCCAACACATCCCCGGAAGCACCGCCGCCGCCGTACGCAGTAAACTGCACATCGTGATCGAACGACCCCAAGTCGCCGAACTGGTCCGGGTAGAAGGCCGAGAAATCGTAAGGTGCCCCGTCCACCACGATCGTGGGCAAATCACCTTGATTCTCCACGCCGTACTGTTCCCAAAAATTACCGCCGAGCGAACCGGGCCGCGTGTACTGTGCAAACGCCCCTGACCCGCACGCCAACAACCCGACGAACGCGACGACCCCAACCACCCGCCGCCGACGATACGCACCCACCAGAACGAACACGGCGAGCAACAACAACGCAGCCGTCGCCGGTTCAGGCACACCGTCCGCCCCCCGCGTACCCACGACCCCATCAAACCCCGCTCCCGCTGCCGACACATCGAACCCGCCGCCAACGCCAGGCCAACCGTACTCATCCGCATCCCCACCCGGGTACGCGATCACGCACGACGACGGCGATACACACAACTCACCCGTGGCGTTCGAGAAGTCCAAGTGAAGCAAGTAACCCGCTTCAACAACACCGGACACCTCCCCCGCGTAACCGCCCTGCACGTTCGTGCTGCCGCCGCCCTGCCCGAACAGATCAAACGTGACATCGTGATCGAACGGCCCCGCGTCCCCAGCACTCAACGGGTAAAAATCGACCCACTGATACGGGTACCCATCCACGTACGCCACCGCGTCCTCACCAAAACCAAAAATCCCGTACTGCCTCCAATTGAACGAATCCACCGGCCCAGGTTGCCCGTGAATTTCCGCAGGCAGCACCACGCGAGGAGCCACCGACAACAAACCGAGAACCAACGACAAAATTAAACGCATTCGACTAACCTCCGTTGCCACCATCGAGCAACTCAATCCACCGGCCAAATTTGGTCATCCACATCGGCAAATACATAACCATGTGAAAGGCCACCGAGACGCACCATACGTCTACGAAGAATTGAAACGCGGTCCCATCAGTGTGAATCGTTACAAACTCAGTCACGGAACGCCCCCGCCAACATCCGGAGTTGGTAATTCGGGATTTCCATGTCACGGTAACTCGCCAACACGCGATCGAGCGAAAACCGAATGAAGCCCTCGACAGACTTATCCGCGACCATCGCCGCCGCCTTCAAGTCCTCGTGATCCTCGACCGACAAACGCAACGTCACCACACGCGGACGATTCGCAGTGCCCGCCATAAGCCACCCCTTGAGCGCATAGAAAAGGGTAGAGGCCGGATTCCTTCCGACCCCTACCCAATGCTCGCCGCAACGTCCATGTCGCAGACTCGCCAAGAACCAATAGCCGCTTACGCAGCACCGTGACCCCGTTTCCCTTCCGCTACCGGCGACAACTTCGGATCGGCGAGTCGAAACGCACCATCCCGAGCCGGCACGAACGTGCCCGTTAACACGCACATCGTCTCCACAGCAGGGGACTTGTCCCATTCCTCCCGCGTTTCGAACCGAACCGGAATCGTCGCCCCCCAGCCTTGAACCTCGACGAAGAATCGTGCCTGACCATCGTCCGGCGTATACGTATTCTTCCGAAGAACCTGACAGGGCCAATTGACCTTTAAACCCTCCATACCGTTCGGCATAACCGTAAACCTCCTGCGAAATTACTTGCCGCCCATGCCGGTACACACGCGGCAAACCATCGGCGACAGCCAAGAAACAACGAAAGCCTAAAGAGAAGCGAGCAGCACACCATGCACAGAAAATACGCAAACCGTTCAGTACTGCACGAGTGTTCGCGTAGTCAGACAGGACCTGTAAAACAAGCCCGTTTTTTCGCGAAACCGAACATAAGAGCGATTATCGGACGTTGGGCACAAGTCCCGGGATCCATGCAATACGGGCCCTGCTCGCTTCGCGGATCGTCCAAGGTCTTCTGGTTCGATGCCATCGGCCCGCGCGCATCTGGAGCGATCCTGTGCGGTCGCTTTTTGAGATCGGCTTCTAGTGCGCGGGTCTGGGAACGTCGCCGGGGTGCGAGTCTACCCAGAGGTTGGGCTGCTGAGAATCGAGCAGCAGAATCGTGACGATCGCTTGTTTCGACGGTTCGAAGACCTGGGCGTCGATGATGACATTCATGTCGCTGTTGGAGGACGACCAAATACCGCGGGCTGCGCCCAGTCTGAATTCCACCCCCGAAGCACCGTACGAGGTGTTGTCTCCGTTCGAT
>Ga0206917_1180_pt2 | contig 14550 bp, 16 predicted proteins | sample Alteio_BWOrgHeat_68_FD_152931 | JGI IMG/M metagenome (GOLD analysis project Ga0206917, IMG submission 152931) | Enriched cells from forest soil in Barre Woods Harvard Forest LTER site, Petersham, Massachusetts, United States -... | ecosystem: Environmental > Terrestrial > Soil > Temperate forest >...
TATGATTTTGTATGGATTTACGCTGGGGGTTGCAGCCATTCTTTCAGCATCTCTCGTCCTCCATCAGATCCGACAAAATCGACTTAAGGCGGAGATCATTAAACTCAAACGACAAGATCGATAAGAATATCTATAAATTTTAACATAGCCCCAATAAAATATCAAAGATTTCTAATTGATTCTCAAAAGAATCTCAAAAAACAAGAAATAGATCGTATATCATCAGCATTCGAGAATAAAGACTTGAGCCTAGACATTTCATAAATTTTACCGGGCGCGAAAAAGCATGGACCCAAGGAATAGGGTAAGACAGCTGACAACAATCGTTGCTCCTGAAGGCGTATTGAAAGAAATAGCTGCTACAAGCCCAATGGATACCCCTAAAAATGCCGTTCCTGTTGCGATCAAGGCCATTTGTTCCGGACTACGGGCAAATCGGCTGGCTGTTGCTGCTGGCATAATGAGCAATGCTGGCATCAATAGAGCACCTACAGCTTTCAAGGCAATGGCAACGGTAAATGCTAAAGTAACCATAAATGTAGCCCGCACGAGACCCACGGAAACGCCCGCTGTTTTGGCAAGTTCTTCATCGAGTGTAATGAGAAGGAGCTCACGCCATTTCCAATAGAAAAATAGGCCAACCAAAGCACTACATCCATAAATCCAATAAAGATCTTGTACCCGTAACGTTAAAATATCTCCAAATAAATAACTTTCTAAATCAGCGTTTGAACCACTTTTGGATAAGGCCAAAAAGCCTAAAGCCAATGCACTATAGGATATAATATTGAGCCAAACATCAGCTGAGAGATGCTGATGACTGGTTGTCTTGGTTAAAATTGCAGCACAGAGTAAACAAATTGCCACGATACCAACATTCATATCCATGTGAAGCAGAATTCCAAGAGCAATACCCAGTAGTGAGGAGTGAGCCAACGCATCACCAAAAAACGCCATACGGCGCCATATCAAAAAGCAACCCAATGATCCGGTGGTAAGAGATAACCCAAAACCAGCCAGAAGAGCTTTACAAACCAACGTATTAAAAAATAAGTCAATCATCAGATCTTTATAATCCTCCATCATGGCGGTGATCATGCTCATGTTGATAAGGAGCCACGAACAAATTCTGATAGCCAGGGTGCACCGTCACTTGACTGGGATGACCCGAACAACAAACATGGGTGTTTAAACACACCACTTCATCACTGGCCGCCATCACGAGGTGGAGATCATGAGATACGAGTAAAATTGCGCATCCGCGCCGATCCCGTATTTTGGCAATTAACTGATAGAGCTCCTCTTGACCCAAAACATCAACGCCTTGCATGGGTTCGTCTAAGACCAACAGATCCGGTGCCGTCAACAAAGCACGAGCTAGCATCACCCGCTGCATTTCCCCTCCAGACAAAACCTTGAGAGGCGTATGCTTAAGGGAAAAAGCACCCACTTCTTTTAAACATGTATCTATCAGCGTTTGAATCTTGGAAATCCGTTCCGGCGTTCCTAAACTTAAAAGGCGCTCCACAGTCATGGGCAAGCTTGGATTAATCGTGAGCTTTTGGGGCATATAACCAATTTTAAGGTCAGCTTTCCGTGTTAATGATCCTTGGGATAAAGGAATGAGATTCAGCATCACTTTCAATAACGTTGTCTTGCCGGCGCCATTTGGGCCAATCAAGGTCATAATCTTAGCAGGCATAATGCTCAAGGAGACATCCTGGAGAATAACTTTAGTTCCAGCTGACGTAGGGTATTGAACCCAGATATGATCAGCTGTGATCAGAGGTTGAGACATGAAGATTTCTTTCTTTACCATCTGCCACTTTAGAGCATGCTTTAGGCTCCCAGATCAAGTAAATTCTAAACGTCAAGTGATTATAGTCTTTCCAAAAATATACTTCGTGCAATTTGGGAGATTGATTCCCAATTTGCATGAATTTAGGCAACGCGCATTATTTTCTAAGAGGCTGCTTGGAAAGTAAAATTTTAAATGAAAGCTGTGCTGTTTTACCTCTCCCCTTGTGGGAGAGGGCTTTAAGCGTGAATTCCACATAAAAAGCCAGCAATATTAATATATTGATGGATTTACTGAATTTTCTCTATCCGTTAATGGCCAACTGATAAGAGGCTGGGACCTTCCCGCTGCTCTTAAAATCATCGAATGTAGCAATACGGGTGGTGTCTATGTCCACCATATTGTGCGCAAAGGCATAGTAGTAGGTTTCATAGCCCCCTTTAAGGACATGTAAGGGGTAGGAATATTTTGGCCAATCCTTCCCTTGGGGTATTGAGATGCTGTTTCTATCATGGAAGCAAATCATCTTCTTCTCATTTTTGAGATCATTTATGAGATGCTTTGGCGCTGTATCGCTTTCTGGAAAGTCTTCGTGCCACATGGTTAATTGATCTTTGATGTAGGTAAAAAGCCCATAAGTCGTTGCCTCATCATCCACCAACAAAAAATTTCCTGTCATTTCAAAGAGATAATATTCGACAATATTCTTTTCCTGGAGAAGGTTCTCAAAAAATTTGATAAAGACAGGATCACGAAGACAGGTTGGCTTGGCACCAAAAGTCGCAACATCATACATCAGTTGGGAAACATTTGAAAAATAAGTCCACTGTGACTCAAGCAAAGCTTCAGTTAAGGCCTTATGGACGTTGGGGTTCTGCTTTTTAATATACTGATGGATAAGCCCCTTATTAAAAGCTTGTACAGCCAGATATTGGTCGGCTTCTCCTGTTAAGAGGATTTTTTGGATAGAAGGGTCTGTAATTTTTTCACACAATTCCAAACCATTCATGCCTGGCATGGCAAAATCGACAACAACCGTTGAGATGCTCTCAAAACGTTTTGGATTATAAACTTCGTTCATCAGGTCATAAATATTAACGTTAAGCTTTGCGTGCTGCCATTGATCTTCATCTGGCTGGCTGATGAGCCGCTTTGAAAATGAGTCAAGCTGATAATCTTCGGTTAAAAACTTTAAAGCCGTGTGGGGATCATGAAAAGTTTGGTAGGTGAACCGAGTGTCATCAAGATTGACGTCGAGTCTTTTTAAGGATAAAACATCATCGTCGATCAATAAGACCTTAGTTGGGAACATACAAAGTGGCATTGTGTTCACGGCTTCCTCCTTTAAAGTAATCGACGTCAATATTTTTGTAACTATCCAGCAGTCAGCACTTGCCTCTTTACTCTCTCCTTGTGGGAGAGGTACAATACAGCTCATATCGGCAACATATATTACTCAATCATCATTAACTATCTCTTAGCTTCATCTCATTATTTACCGAAAAAGTCAAAAAATTAAATTGCCCATATTATTTTCGTAAAGTTTTATCGACCGTTTCTTTAACCACAGGAAATTTTAAAATGAAAAGCGTATATTCCCCTTCGATGGACTCACAAGCAATTGTCCCACCAAATCCGTCGATGACAGATTTGCAGAACGCAAGCCCAATACCCGACCCATGGCGAGTGTGGCTGTAAAATTGATCAAAGATATGGTCTGCGACTTGAGGGGACATTCCCTGTCCTGTATCCTTAAAGTACAAAATGTTCCCTTTTGAAGTGGGCTCCGTCCACAAAGATATGGTACCTTCTTTATTGGCGGCTTTCACATAGTAAAGGGCGTTTTTCAAAAGATTGAACAAGACATGCTTCATTAAAAGGGTATTGCCATAATAGGTAAAATCGAGATCATGGTTCCACGTAATGAGGGATTTTTCCTCGTCATTTAAGGGATATTCATGGAACGTATCTTCAATGCATTCCTTCATCGAACATATCTCATAATGTTTGTTTTTGTAGGAATCATCTTTCAAACTCATCAACAGCATATCAATGACCATGGAAGCGCTTATGGTAATTTTATCCAGGTCTTCCGGCGCCTCGATCAAGTGGTGCATGTTCCTTTCGGAAAGGGGCTTCGTGACGAGCTTCGCTTGTGTTGCTTTTTGATAACCCTCAAGTACGGTCGGTAAAAACTTTTGAATGCACCCAATGTTTGAACGAATGCCAAAAAAAGGCGTTCGCATTTCATGGGCAACGGTACTCGCCAGCGCCCGCATGGCGTTGAGGCGTTCTTGTTGAATATTTTCTTTACTGCGGGAGAAGATAGTAGCAACTAAAATTGCCATTATATAATTTATAGACAGTCTAGCTAATATAGCCATGTCGATAGAGGTGAAACCATTAATCATATAGTGAGCAAAGCATCCCGTCGCAATTCCAAAAGCAGTAATAATCAGAAATGTAAGCCAATCTGTTATGAGAACTAGCCATAATATTCCAACTGTGGCTTTGGTGAACCACATCTCAGATCCAAAATTTTCAATAAACATATAGGTTGTAAAAAAGGATAGACAATAGAAGATAGAGAGATACCAGCAAACTTTTTTATAAGCCTTTAAAAAAGAAGGCCAATAATCAATGAAAGCAAGAGAAAGACAAATTAGGAAACAAGAAAACCTTAATATGAAAAACTCGTGATCCTTATTAAAATATGATTCCATAAAATAGAAAAATGAATAACTAAATGTTCCAAATACACCAAATGTTTTCATTAATCTATTCGAAACATTCAAATTCCGCTCTGGAAATAAAGACAATAATCTAATCATCATATTCATTTTAATTTTACTCACGCTTCGTCAACTTATCATAATGTTGTAAAGTCTGTTTTGAGTTATTTTGATGGAATATCTTTGATAACTAACTCGCCAAGACGTTCCATTAAAGCTTCACACATCGCCCAAGCATCTTCTTGTACTTCAAACAATCGAGAATACTGAGATATTGTCAGATTTTCTAGTAAGGAAAGCCCCATTTTCTCATGATGGACATCAATTTCACCGTCGTGAGCTTGAAAGTGTTTAAGTTGATTGGTTGGGTCTATTGCTGGTTTTGCAAATTTATAGAAAACAGCTGCAACAGCTTCTACGCATAAATTCATAACAACAATCTGCTCATAAGGAGTCAACGAAAGCATTTTTGATAAAAACCAATTGCAAAGAGCTTCTAAAATAGCATCCTTTTTAACATTAACTTTCCTATCACTTCTCACTTTTGTTCTATCTTTGATCAGCATCTGATCATGTCCATATTCTTCCTCAAAATGCTGATAAAACATGGGTGTAAAGTTTGAATCCTCACAAAGCGCTGTCTTCAATAACATCGTCTTTTGAAAATAGTTAGACCAAATTTGGAAATAAGCCAAAAAACTTTGACGTTTTTCTTCTGTATCAAAATACCCAGATTCCATAAGTTTGAACAACGAGTTTTGCTTGAAATCTTTCTTAAACTGTTCATTACGCCGAATTAAAATCCCTAACGAGGGTGATTTGTGAGGGAATGGGGTCGTCTGAGAGGGTTGGACATTCTGATGGTATGCTGCCTTTTGAGGGAGTCGTTTGGTGTTAAGAGCTGCTTTCATTGTTATTGTCCTTTTTTAGTTATTATTAAACACAAACATTAATCTTTATTAATTTTCTGATGCATATTCTCTCTAGTTTTCTGATTTTTTATTGTATTTCTGTGTCCCCCTTCACACTATCCCCATCACCACCGCGCGCAAGGGGCCGCCGTCGCCACATGATTTCAGCGATGCTGGTGACTTGATCCAGTCGCATCAAAGGAACATCTTTATTGTGGGCCATGAGAATATAGTCACTGCCTTCCTTGAGCAGACGGCGGACGAGGAAATGATTGAGTGACGTTTCAACCAAACAGACAGCATAATGAAAGTGGTCAAGTTGGTCAGGGGGAATCCGCCAGGCCCCGATGAATTCCCCCACTTCATAATCAGGCGCCATGGCATCATCTGATATTTGCATGACCACGGCATCCCTCTTCAGCGTTAGGCTATGCTCACAAAAAAGGGCAATTTCTTTTTGCACAAGGCTTTCAGAAAGGTTAGAAGATTTTTTCTTGAGTTGGCGTAAGGTAATCGGGGGCGCAAAAACCCCAGGATTTGACGGAGAAGATAAGAAAGGCTTTGGGCCAACCTCTTCCATGAGCCAAGCTTCTGTACAGACAATGCCCTCAGCCGCTAAGGCTTCAATAAATTTGGTGATATTGGTTGTTCTTGAAAAACTGCGGCCCAACTCCCACGATTGAACCGTATAACAATTGAGCTCGTGCTTATTACAAAAATCCGTACGGTTTAGAGAGCATAGTTCCCGCGCATACCGGAACCTCTCCCCTATAGGCAGGGAAGTAGGTAGGGATTGCTCTTTACTCTCCATGCCAGGCTTAGGCATATTTGGTGCTTTGACCATTAGTCGTTCCATTCGCTCTACAGGCCCTCTCATGCGGGTTCCATAGACATTCCACACTATAAATATCCAACTCAACGTTGATCATCCTATATTTATCATGGGTTCGCGCATTTAACATAATCCTCATTTATTTTCATGATACACATGTTTTTGGGATGATGCAACATCCAGACGTGTAATTTAACATTGTCCAACGTGTATTTTTGCGAGGGGCTTATAGATTTATTAATAATTTTAAAATTTTGCAACATACTGAATATATTATATTTATAGACGAAATAATCCCTTTAGCTGCGCATGGGTGGAACAATTTAACGCAGGCAATTGTGTGTATTTAAAATAAAAAGAATTGCAATTAATACACATGGATGCTATAATGAACTTGTTTATAGTGTCTATAAGGAGTGAAAATATGTTGAAGTTAGTTATAAACAACACTCAGCCTCAATCGAAACAGCCTTTCCTTCAGAGCGGTGAGGGAGTGGGAGCGAAGAATTCATTTTTCGTGAATTTCCGGCCACTTTCTCAAAGTCTCTATGCCGTAAGCGCCTATGATCTTGGCCACGGCTTGGCTTGTGAAATGAACATTGAGATCAAAGAAAGCTATGTTTATTCCCAAGAGAATGGGGAAGATTGTAACTATCTTGTGCCCATGGCGCTTTGTAATTTTCCCTCGATTGACACACAGCGATTAAACGAAAAAGTCTGCTGGGATGAATATCTTCAAGGGAGCCTCATGATTCAGTTTCAATTGAAAATCCTGGAACAAATTTTGTTGTTTTGTGAGGGAAAAGAGGCAACTCACCTGACGTTAACACTGAATGCCCATAATGATGACTACCTTGAGGTTTATCGCCCCTTTGCTCTTTCAAAAGAGCATATTACAACAACGAAGGATGACCAGATAGAAATTCTGATGTCAACGGATACACAAACCTATGATAATGTTGTTGATTCCATAGAGGAATTTGATTCTGATTTCCAAAAAACCTTATGGCGACATCAAAAAACCAACCCCATTATGCGACGGTATATCATGGATTATTCTGCAGCAGCGCAGCTTTAAGGTAGCGATAGAATGCAGATTTTAGAGACCTCCGCCTATTTTCGAGATTTGGATTGGGATAAGCTGAAAACCTTTTATTACGTTGCCAAAGTTGGGAACATATCAAATGCAGCTCCTTTTCTTAACCTAACCCAGTCTTGCTCCAGTCGTCATATTATGGGACTTGAAAAACATTTAGGGTATCCTTTGTTTTCCAGGCGCACCAAGGGGGGCGTGCAATTGACGCGTAAAGGGGAAGAGCTTCTGGAAGTTGTTGAAACGGTTTATTTGAATGTAAAGGCTTTTACCAGCCGCCATACGGAACCCCTTCAGCCGGGAGAAAAGCGCAAGATCAGAATCGCTTCTGGCCACACTTTGGCAGCTTATCTGATCAACGACCTCATTTTAGAATACAATCAAGATCACCCCGAAATTCTATTCGAAGTCATTGGGCTCGCCCATAATATTGACGTTATTTTGCACGATGTGGATATCGCCATTCAGACTTATGATTCTTCGATGGAAAACATCAATGGGCAGGCTATTCAGGAACCTTTTTGTACGCTCAAGAAGAAGCTGTACGCCAGTCAGCATTACCTGGAAAAATATGGGGAGCCTAAGAGTGTTAATGATCTCAAGCATCACCATCTTATAATGTCGTCTTATCTGAAGGGTGATTCTATGAAGGATGGGGAAATATATACAACGCACGAGAAGCTTCCGCCTGCGTTTCTATCCAATACGTTTGAGTGCTTAATTGAAGCGGCCCAAAAAGGCAAAGGAATCGTTGGTATTTATGAAAATATGAAGATTGTTCAACGGGCAAATCTTCAAAACATCCTTCCTGATTTTTCAATTCATACGGATCAGCTATATTTTGTGATCCCAGACTATCTTAAGGACGACAAAGACATTATGGATTTGAAGGGTTACTTGCGGAAAAGTGTAAGGATTGTGCAAAATTAAGAGATCGTTGCAATATAGAAAATACTGCCCACGCCCTTATTGCTTTATCGCCCCAGCCATGGGGCCAAGTTGCATACCCCCCCAACAAATGAACATGGAAATGACCCCTTGACTTTATACGTCAATGACGTATATCTATAAGTATGGAATATATTGAATCACCTTTGTTTAGTAAACTTGTCTCTTCATACCTGGAAGATGAGGATGAAAATATCCCTGATTCTATTCTCAAAAAGATTAAAGAGGAGTTAAGTCTATGACTAAAAAACGCAATATTGGGCAAGAGATTCTTGAAGCAGTTCAAGACATTAAACATGGTAAAGGTAAGCGAAGCACCATAGAAAGCTTCGAGGATGTGAAACAGGTACGACATGAGCTGCATCTTTCACAAGCTGCATTTGCTAGCTTAATGGGTATTAGTATGCGTACTCTCCAAGAATGGGAACAAGGTCGAAGAAAGCCACAAGGGCCAGCTATATGTCTACTAAGGATAGCTCATAAACACCCAGAAGCTTTTATTGATTTATAAAATTAAGAGAATCGGAAAATAGTACCCATGCCCTTATTGCTTTATCGCCCCAGCCATGGGGCCAAGTTGCATACCCCCCAACAAATGAACATGGAAATGAGGAACTTCTTGTCCTGCATCAAGGCCTGTATTGGAAACAAGGCGAAATCCTTTATCCTGCAGTCCCCCTAATTCGGCAATCTTGGAAACAGTTTGAAAGAAAGTAGCAATTTCATCTCCTGTTGCCCGTATGGAAAAATCCAAGAGTGATGTGTAGGGCCCCTTTGGCATAACCAAAATATGGACAGGCGCTTTGGGGTGAATATCTTTAATGGCAAGAACATTCTCGTCCTCATACACACGGTCGCTGGGGAGTTCTCCCCTCAAAATTTTTGCAAAAATGTTACTGGAATCGTAGGCCATTTATCGCTCCATCGTTCATTTATCTTAACATAGCAAATTCTTTCCCTTTTGGAAACTTTTCGTGTAAAACAGGGATATCAACTAATTTTACATGAGGTACTTTCATGAGCGCGATACCCTTTACGTCTTCATCAAACCCCCCTTCTTGGCACGGCACAACGATTGTGTGCGTCCGTAAGAATGATAAAGTTGTCATCGCCGGTGATGGCCAGGTCACCTTAGGCGCGACCGTTATTAAGTCACAAGCTCGCAAAGTTCGCCGGATTGGAGATGGCAAAGTCATTGCTGGATTTGCCGGTGCCACAGCAGATGCGTTTGCTCTTTTTGAGCGCTTAGAAGCCAAACTCGAAAAGTATCCCAGCCAATTGGCCCGTGCCTGTGTTGAAATGGCCAAAGACTGGCGAACAGATCGCTATCTTCGCCGCCTTGAAGCCATGATGGCCGTTGCAGATGCTTCGGTTTCCTTAGTTCTTACAGGTAATGGCGATGTTCTAGAACCCGAAGATGGGCTGATTGGCATAGGTTCCGGTGGCTCTTATGCATTGGCTGCTGCTCGAGCACTCATCAGTGTGGAAAATTTCGACGCAGAAACCATTGCCCATAAATCCATAGAAATTGCAGCGGACATCTGCATATATACCAACAAAAATATCCTCATAGAAAGCTTGTAATACCATGACTTCCTTAACACCACGCGAAATCACGAGCGAACTCGACCGCTTTATTGTTGGACAAAATGAAGCAAAGCGCGCCGTTGCGATTGCTTTGCGAAACCGGTGGCGCCGTCAACAGCTCCCCAAAGAACTCAAAGAGGAGGTTCTGCCCAAAAATATTCTCATGATCGGGCCAACGGGTGTTGGAAAAACCGAAATTGCCCGACGTTTGGCAAAGCTGGCTCAAGCCCCATTCATCAAGGTGGAAGCCACAAAATTTACAGAAATTGGGTATGTGGGGCGCGATGTAGAGCAAATCATTCGTGATCTCATTGAAATAGCCATCCAAATGACACAGGAACGTTTGCGCGATGACGTCAAAGGAAAGGCGGAACAGCATGCCGAAGAACGCGTCCTTGATGCGCTCGTCGGAGCCAGCGCCACACCCGAAACACGGCAAAAATTTCGCCACCTTCTTCATGAAGGTGAGTTGAATAAAAAGGAAATTGAGCTTCAAGTTGCCGATAACAGCAGCCTGAACATGCCCACCATTGACGTTCCTGGTATGCCAGGCGCTCAAATGGGCATGATGAATTTGGGCGATATGCTCGGCAAGGCTTTGGGGGGGCCGCACGAAGACGCGCAAAATGACCGTTGAAGAAGCCTATGAAGTATTGATTCAGGAGGAAAGTGACAAGCTCCTTGATTCTGATAAAGTTATCCGCGAAGCTATTGATATTGTTGAACAAAATGGAATTGTTTTCATTGATGAAATCGACAAAATTTGCGCCCGCACTGACCACCATGGCGCAGATGTGAGTCGTGAGGGTGTTCAACGCGACCTTCTTCCTCTCATTGAAGGAACCAGCGTTTCAACCAAACATGGGACGATCAAAACAGACCACATTTTGTTCATAACCTCCGGTGCTTTTCACCTAGCAAAACCATCTGATTTGCTGCCCGAACTTCAGGGACGCCTTCCCATCCGCGTTGAGTTAAAAGCCCTCACAAAGGAGGATTTTGTGCGCATTTTAACAGAACCCGAAGCCAACCTAATTCGACAAGCCAAAGCCATGATGGAAACAGAATCCGTGACTTTGAATTTCTCAGATGACGCCATCCAAGAAATCGCCACATTGGCTGCTGATGTGAACCAGTCTGTGGAAAACATCGGCGCCCGCCGGTTGCACACCATTATTGAAAAACTCATGGAAGATATCAGCTTCACCGCTCCTGAAATGAAGGGACAAACCATCCTGATTTCCAACAAAGAAGTGCGAGAGAAAGTATCTGATCTGGCTCATAATACTGACTTGTCGAAGTTTATATTGTAGCGTCGTGTGTAAATTTTGTAGAGATTAGATCATTCCTATAGCGTAGAAAAAGATTGCAATATCTCACTCATTAAATGTACAATAATGTTGTACATAAAGAGGAGATAGGTATGAGGCATGAAATTTCTTACTCTGAGATGAGAAAAGGTCTAAAAAGTTATTTGGAACAAGTCTGTACAGAACACACACCACTTCTCATTACACGAAGAAATGGTGAGAATGTGATGATCTTGTCTGAGGACGATTACCGATCTTTAGAAGAGACAGCTTACCTTTCGCGATCTCCCAAGAATCTTAGAAGGCTTTTGGAATCTTTAAGCAGAAAAGAAGGGAAAACCCTCGATGAAGTCCGTGAAGAGCTTGGAATTTGACCAAAATGCCATTGAAGACCTTTCTTATTGGGTCAAGAAAGATCGCCGAAAAGCAGAAAAAATATTAGATTTGGTGCAAGAGATAGCCAAAAACCCATTTATCGGATCTGGCAAGCCTGAGCCTTTAAAATTTAACCTTTCTGGATGTTGGTCCCGCCGTATAGACCAAGAACATAGAGTCGTCTACTCAGTCGAAGATAAAAAAATCAGGATTCTTTCTTGTCGGTTTCATTACTGATCCAGTGCTCAGTTTTCTCACCACTCGATACTTTTTATGGGCAATAAAATAAGTGGCAATTTGTTGCGGATATTTGGCATAATACGGTTTCAATATTGAAATTGAAGGAGAGCAATAGGGTGAGTTTTTTAAAAACCTTGTATGTTTGCAAAAAGGACATCAATTTTGAGAAATCAGACACCCCCGCTAATTTTACCTCATCCTTACAACCAAGAAAATGTGAGGATATTCAATAGATTCAAGGCAAATGGCCTCATAAATCTAACGGGAAATTCTCGTTAGATTTTTCCGTCAGATTCTCGTTAGATTCCCTAAATTTCGTTAAATTTTAAATCTGACGGAGCGAAAGCAACTTTAGGTAGAGTGATTAAGATGAAGCAAAATGATGTGTCAGGCAGTAAATTCTTCTGGAATATCCCCCTTGACCCAAAAGGAAGTGCAATTTATGATCAACTGTCCAAAGAGTAAGAATCTGTCTTCATAGATTTTTTATCGATATTTCCTAAGGATATCTTCTCATGAATTTGACACACCTTAAACAGTATACGAAACGCAATCCCTTGATGGTCGTTATTGGAATCATTGTGATTTTATTCTTGAGCCGAATGGCTTTTTTTCAAAAATCGCTTCCACCGACGATCACACACTTGCCAAAAGTGGCCGTGACGGATATGACAGCACAGCCTGTAATTACCACCATTGAACTCAATGGTCATACAGCTGAAGCGCGCCGTGTAACGTTAAAAGCAAAAACAAGTGGTCGAATATTATCAATTCTGATCGCAAAAGGGGAAAGGGTTGACGCTGGGCAAGATCTTGTTCTTCTAGACCCGGAAGATCGGCCCGCTCGTTTAGCAGAAGCCAAAGCCAAATTACACCAGCGTTCTTTGGAATTTCAAGCCGATACAAAACTGCAAGCAAAGGCGGTTAAATCGCAAAATGCATTGGCGGCCAGTTCTGCAGAATATGAACATGCGAAAAGTTCACTGGCCCAAATCGAGCAAGAAATAGTGGACACCCACATTAAAGCGCCCTTCAAGGGTATTCTGGAGGAAACCTTTGTTGAAACCGGAGACGTGCTGAGCGTTGGCATGGACGATAAAGTCGCCACAGTCATTGAGCTTAACCCCCTAAAGGTCATTTGCGATATTTCCGAAAAAGATATCGCCCGCATCCAAATTGGGGGAGAAGCGCAAATTACCCTTCCCTGTAGGGATTGCCCTAAATTATCAGCAACAGTTGTCTATATTGCAAAAGCAGCGGACCCCAAAACACGAACCTATCGCGTTGAAATGTTAGTCGATAATCCAGATATGACCCTTCCTGCTGGTCTTACGGCACGCATCAATTTTCCAACTCAAAAAACCAATGGCTATAAGATTTCTCCGGCCACTATTAGCTTAAGAGATGACGGGACAGTGGGCGCAAAAGCTGTTGAGAATGGCAAAGTTGTCTTCTATCCCATAGAAGTTGTGGAAGCCAAACCTGACGGACTTCTGGTCACAGGGTTACCCGACACGGTTGCCTTAATTACAACAGGGGGAGATTTTGTCATCGAAGGACAAGAAGTGGAAGCTGTGCGCGAGCCTCTAAAAATGCCGGAAAAATCCTCATGAATGCCCTCATTGCCGCTGCTCTATCCCGTACGCGCACTGTTCTTTCATTACTGGTACTTTTCTGCCTGTGGGGTATGATTGCTTATTATCAAATTCCCAAAGAATCTACGCCAGACGTTAAAATTCCCATCATTTATGTTTCCTTGATCCATGAGGGAATCTCCCCTCAAGATGCGCAGCGATTACTCTTGCGCCCCTTAGAGCAAGAGCTTCACAACATCGAAGGCGTGAAAGAAATGCGCTCCACCGCCTTTGAAGGAGGTGGTAACGTTATCCTTGAATTTGCCGCTGGTTTTGATGCTGACCGGGCCCGCTATGATGTGCGTGATCGCGTAGATCAAGCCAAACCAAAACTTCCTCAAGAAACCAAAGAACCTGTCATTACCGAAATCAACTTAAGCTTATTTCCCGTCCTCATCGTTAAACTCGCTGGTAAAATCCCCCATCGCACGCTTTACCAGATGGCCCGCGATCTGCGCGATGAAATTGAAGGACGGCTACCCAGCGTCCGCAAGGCTGATATCAAAGGTGACCAAAAAGAGGCCGTCGAAATTCTCCTAGACCCCACCCAAGTGCAAGGGTATGGATTGTCATTTGATCAAGTCATCCAGAACTTTACTTATAATAATCAACTGATCCCGGCCGGTAATATTGAGATGAATTCCGGACGCTTTGCCATTAAAGTACCGGGTGTATTGGAAGATATTCTTGATATTCAAAATCTTCCCATTGCAACCAATGGGGATGCCGTTATTCGATTAAAGGATGTCGCAAAAGTCCGCCGCACCTTCAAGGACCCTGAAGGCATCGTTCGAGATAAAGGAGAACCTGCCGTTTCTTTGGAAATTTCTAAGCGTACGGGCGAAAACCTCATTCAAACCATTGAAGATGTGAAAGCCATTGTCAAAGAACAGCAAAGCAAATGGCCAGAGCATGTGGTCGTTTCTTATTCCAATGATCAATCTCATCACATCCGCGATATGTTAAACGACCTGCAGAACAGCATTATCCTGGCAATCATTTTGGTCATGGGCATCATCGTCATGAGTTTGGGATGGCGTTCTTCTCTCCTCGTTGGCGTTGCTGTACCAGGGTCCTTTTTGATCGGGAT
>Ga0206917_1184_pt1 | contig 14538 bp, 10 predicted proteins | sample Alteio_BWOrgHeat_68_FD_152931 | JGI IMG/M metagenome (GOLD analysis project Ga0206917, IMG submission 152931) | Enriched cells from forest soil in Barre Woods Harvard Forest LTER site, Petersham, Massachusetts, United States -... | ecosystem: Environmental > Terrestrial > Soil > Temperate forest >...
TCGACCAGAGAACGCAGGCAGCCATGCGAGGTTCGCCGTTACATGAAACGATCGAACCAACTAGGATCGGCCTAGTCGCCTAGCGTAAGGGCTTTATCAGATTCCAAAGCCGCTCGACGTCCGAGGTAGCGTCGGATGCCGCTCCACTGACTTGTTCGAGCATTTCCGGCGCGGGGGGATGGCTATCGAGTAGTTCGAGGATGGACCCGATTGTGGATCTGCACATCCGTAATTGACGTAGAACCTGCGGCAGGTCGATTTTATACTCCTCCAGCAGGATGCGGCTCTCCGCCAAGGTACCAATTAAATTAGGTTGTTTCGCAGTCATTGTTTGGCTCAAATGATGTGGTCGTGGAAAGGGTAACCAGCGCGGCGAACCACTAAAAAAGGCGATTTTTTCAACAATGGCGACGATATTCGGCGGTGGCGTAACGTCCAGCCGCACGAGATCATGCCGTAGGTAAACCGTAAATAAGCTCCGCCAACCGCCACGATTTTCGAAAAAATCTCAAAATAATTTGATTCGTTAGAATTGCAGTTATGACTCAGACCGCACATTCAACGGGATCAATCGACGAGCTATTCGTGCGGCTTAGATCCGGCGAGGCTCAGGCCGCGCAAGCTTTGTGGGACGAGTACTCCGTAGCTCTCGTGAGTCTTGCGAAGCAACGGATCGGGAATTTTCCGCTGGGAATGACCGATGAAGAAGACGTCGCGCTTAGCGTATTCGGCAGTATTTGTCGTGGCGCCGCAGAAGGTCGTTTCGCCGATGTCACGACGCGAGATGAGCTTTGGTGGCTACTGTTACGGATTACCAGGCAGAAGGTCGCAAATCATATTCGGCGCGAAATGGCAGAGAAGCGTCGAGGGAACCGACACCTCGATTTCGCCAACAACGAAGTCGACAATATAGCGTGCCGTGCTCCGGGCCCAGAGTTTCTGTTCGCGCTCGAAGAAGAATACTCGAGGCTTACGCGATTCCTCCGCGACGATTGTCTGCGGACAATCGTGGTACTAAGGATCGAAGGATATTCCGTAGTCGAAATTGCGGAACGATTATCGGTGGGCAAACGTACGATCGAGCGGAAGCTCCAACTCATCCGCGCCAAATGGGCTAAGGAATTAAGCGACGCGCCTGAGAACGATTCGCGCGAGAAACGCTAAGCTCAGGTTCTGCGACGGTTCACTGCCGACGGAGTGGCCGGCATCTTCAAGCGCTCGCCGGCAGACCTGAAGCCGATGCTAGAGGGGTAACTGCCAAATTCTTGGCGAAAACGGACGGTAGAGGCAGAGCGGCCAGATAGAGTTTGCAACTAGTCGTGCGCGAGTGTCGAATGTGAATTCGTAATAACATGGCTGTGAAAATGGCCGCTTAGGACAAACCTGTTAGCAGCGTGGTCGCGCAATCATGTTTGAACTGGCTCGATTGCGGTTGAATGTAACTATTCTGGTTGCCGTATTCTCGGCGTCGTCGTTGTTGGAGAATTGCCGCGGTCACGAAGTTTCATTGATTAGCGATGTTGAACTTCAACCGCTCGTGGCTCAAGTGAAGCGCGTTGCGGAAGCGCTTGAGTTGACCGGCGCGCCTCTTTCGCGCGAGCAACGAGCGGCGCTCGATGCAGCCAATGCTTCAGCCAAACCTGCCGAAGCGGTTGAGGCAATTCAGAAAGTGCTCGATCCACTTTGTCTGGCGGAGGTGGAGATCAATGCCGAGAGCCGCGTGGCTGTGGAATCGGGCGGAGCGCCGAAGCAGCTCGTAGAGCAAGGTTGGCGAGCATTTCTCATCAAGGTGCACAACGAGGCGGGCGTTACGGCGCCGCTTCGCGTGAGCAGCCCGAACGCACAGTCGCTGCATGACGCAGGGCGGCAAGATCCGGAGCCACCGACGACGATTACGAAGTCGGACGTAGTCGAGCGCTGGCTGGACATCAGCTTGTTCGACCGCCAGCCGCTGGATGAACGCCTCTCCGGACTCAAGGTGGAGTATCGTGTTCTCGAATTATTCAGCCGCGATCACGGCAAACGCGAGGCAAAGCTGGCGTTCGATGTCGGTCAAGGAACGCAAGAGCTTGGGTTCCGCAACGAAGTGAACTTGCTATTTGATTGTCGAGCATGTGCGACGGTGAAGCTGGAGGTGCTGGATGACGACGGCACGCCGACGACCGGCCAGTTTATTTTTCGCGATGAGCGCGGGCGCGTTTACCCGGCGCGATCGAAGCGGATGGCTCCCGATTTCGCGTTTCAAGATCAGGTATACCGGGCAAATGGCGAGGACATAAAACTGCCGCCAGGTAAATATCGTGTGACGTACACGCGCGGGCCCGAGTACAAGGTGCTGGAGCGCGACATGGTGGTTTCCAGCGCCGAGGAACACACCGAGCGATTCCAACTCGAACGGTGGATCAACTTGGCAGCGAAGGGCTGGATTTCCGGCGATCACCATATCCACGCGGCCGGTTGCGCGCATTATTCTTCGCCTACACAGGGTTGTCAGCCGGCCGACATGATGCGGCATATTGTGGGCGAGGACTTGGACGTTGGGTGCATGCTCACTTGGGGCCCATGCTGGTACTATCAAAAACAATTCTTCCAAGGCCATGAGTCGGAACTATCGACGCCGCACAATGTTGCTCGTTACGACGTGGAGGTGTCGGGCTTTCCCAGCTCGCATTGCGGGCATCTCGTGTTGTTGCGGTTGAAGAACGACGATTACCCCGGAACCAAGCGTATTGAAGAATGGCCAAGTTGGAACTTGCCTATTCTCCAATGGGCGCGTGGGCAGGGCGGAATTGCGGGCTATGCGCACAGCGGATGGGGTTTGTGGGTGCCGGCAACGAGTTTGCCAACGTTCGACGTGCCGTGGTACGACGGCATTGGCGCGAATGAGTACATCGTGGATGTGACGCATGGGGCGTGTGATTTCATCTCGGCGGTCGACACGCCATTCGTTTGGGAGATGAATATCTGGTACCACACGTTGAATTGCGGATTCACAACGCGAATCAGCGGCGAAACGGATTTTCCCTGCATCTATGATGACCGCGTGGGATTAGGGCGCGTGTACGTGAAAATGCCAATCGGTGAAAAACTCGATTACGACCATTGGGTTGAAGGCGTCCGCGACGGGCGCAGCTATTGTTCGGATGGCATAACGCACCTGTTCGATTTCGAGATCAACGGTCTGGGCGTGGGAGAGAAGGGCGATGGCGGGCGATGCGGCTTCTTGGCCGCGAAGAAAGGTGAGTCGCTCGCAATTCACTGCAAGGCCGCGGCGCTCTTGAAGCCAGAACCCGAGTCGAGCGATATTCTGACGCGGAGCTTGGGCGAAAAGCCCTACTGGTCGATCGAGCGAGCACGCATCAAGGACACTCGGCAAGTGCCCGTCGAACTGATTGTGAATGGCTATGCTGTTGATCGACAACTGATCGACGCCGATGGCCAAGTGCAGGATTTGGAGTTCAAGTTCACGCCAGAGCAATCGAGCTGGGTTGCTCTTCGCGTGTTTCCTGCCGCCCACACAAACCCGATTTTCGTAGAACTTGATGGGAAGCCGATCCGCACAAGTAAGCGAAGTGCGAAGTGGTGCCTTGAGGGCGTCGATCGATGTTGGGCGTCGAAATCGCCCATTATTCGCAAGGCGGAGCTGCCGGCGGCGCGCGAAGCTTACGACCATGCCCGCGAAGTGTATCGACAAGTATTGGCAGAGTCGTACGACGATTTAGAAGCGGCGAAAAAGGACGCTGCCAAACCAGCTGCCAGCAGTTCCAACTCTGGAAAATGAGCCCACGCACGATTGGCCATTAAACGCCGATCCGCGACAATTTCTCGGGGAATGCCCTGATTTTTGTGACATTTCCGACTTACGCGCAGAGTGCATTAGCGCGGGTCTGCCCTCGCTACGAGGTGTACGATTATTGGATGGGGCTTAGGCGGTTGGAACGCATGTCAATCTGGGGAACGCGATTGGCGTCGGGTCATGGCGTGTCGATTTTGACGCTGTGCGCGCTGGTACTCGGCTGCGGCAAATCGACGGCCGTTAAGTTCGACGAAAGCCAAGCGAGAATGAAGACGCTGGCCCTGCTTTTCGCCGAATTTGTCGGTTCGAACAACGGGCGTCTACCGGCGGATGAAGCCCAGCTGAAGACCTTCATCCGGCAAAAGCGCGGACAGTCTCCCGCAGGCGGCGCTGTGGCAAACCCCGATGACTTGTTTGTATCCGCCCGCGATGGGCAGCCGCTCGTAATCAAATACGGGCAAAAGGCCGGAGTTCCTGGTCGGATCGCTCCGAGCACGATTATTGCTTATGAGCAGACGGGCGTGGGCGGAAAACGGCTCGTCGTATTGCCTACCGGCGGCGTCGCCGAGCTTGACGCGGATTCCTTCGCTACGGCGATGTCCGACCAAACGCCAAACAAAAACTGATGCAACACGAATCATGTCGCAATATTGCAAACCTTTGACGCAATCAAATCAGGCGACACGCAAGGCGTTTACGCTCGTCGAGATTTTGGTTGTGATTGCCATCATTGGAATTCTGGTCGCGCTGTTGTTGCCGGCGATTCAGGCGGCGCGGGAGGCTGCGAGACGGAGCCAGTGTGCAAATAACCTGAAGCAAATGGGTCTCGCGGTGCATAACTTTGTCTCTGCCAAAAACGTTTTGCCAACCGGGGGCACCACTTTTTATCCGCATATTGAGGACTACGTCACCAGCGGCGGCCAGCCCTATGGACCGGATCGGCAGGGCCTGGGTTGGGCCTTCCAAATTCTCCCCTACGTTGAAGAAGGAAATCTTTACGCGCTCAAAACGACGGAAGATATTCAACACACCGTCGTGCCTATGTATAATTGCCCCTCGCGCAGGAAGGCGACCACGATTGCTCAGAGCGGCGATGCCACGCTCGTTGGAAAGACCGCCACGTTGACGGATTACGCAGCAGCGACTCCCGCCATGGATCCCACCGTACCGTTGCCCTACAACTACAATGACACCTCGGCTACCAACACCGCAGGAGCGTCCTTTTGGCAAGGCAACGGAACGAGCGTGCCGGAGAACAAGCAGTGGTTTGGAATGATCATCCGCACGCCGATTTCGTGGGATGGCTCGCAATGGGTCGATAGCGGCTCAACTCGGCCAATCACGTTCGCCAAGGTTACTGATGGAACGAGCAAGACTTTGCTGATCGGGGAAAAGCTTGTAAACCCGTTGATGTACGACGGTGGCAGCCCGTCTGATGACCGAGGTTGGAGCGATGGCTGGGACCCGGACATTATGCGGTGCACTTGCGTGGCGCCGCTTCCAGATGGTGCCGTCGTCGGCGTCAAATCGGGGAAAGTCTATCAATTCGGCCAGATCAACGACGTTTTCAATTTCGGCTCGGCGCACCCGGGCTCTTTCAATACAGTCTTCGGCGACGGTTCGGTCCACACGATCCGCTATGAAGTGGATCCCGTGCTGTTCGATCGCCTAGGCAACCGCCGTGACGGCGAGTCGACGGATACCAGCGACTTGTGATGCGATCAACGGCGTCGGCTTCTCAGCGACACTTACGCCGCATCAAACACGACGAACCCGTCACGATCGCGAGCAGCAAGCAGGATGGTTCTGGAACTTGGCTTGCGGAGCCCAGGCCTGAGCCCGAACCGGACGTACTACCGAAGTTTGCGCGCCACGTCGTGTAACCATTCGGTGCGCCTCCATACGAGGCCGGGTCGTTCCGCCACAGCACGTAATCTGCAGCGTCAACTTTCCCATCATTGTTGTAGTCGCCCGCGAGCGCAGTGCGTTCTATTTTCAGGTTATTGAAATAGAATGCGTTGTCGCCTGTCGGATTTCCGCTGCCGTCGGCGACGGAGTTGTTCTCGCCCATCTCGAAAAATACGGAGGTTGGTGCTCCGCCGATGAGATCGACATCGAGGCCGACGTTGCCCACGGTCACGTGTCCCGTCGTTGCGCTGGTTAGCTTGAACGTCATCGTCGCGCCGTTGTTTGCAAACAACGATGAGTCAATGCCCGGGAAAGGTACTGCGGCGTGGTTTTTGTCGGTGTACGTCCAACCGTAATCAAAGCCATCGGTCGGCTGCGCGGCAGTCCAAAAGCCGACCGTCTTCGCGTTCGTGCTGTCCCAAAGCTCGATGTAAACCGCCGGGAATTCACCCTCGGCGTATGAATCATCGAAAACGGGCGTATTGATCGCTACGCTGAACACGTCGCCGACGGCCATCGGTTGAGCAAAAGGTCGCCGCGCGGCCGTGTAGTCGTAGTCATAGGGAATGCCGGCGTTGCCAAGGCCGAAGGCGGGCGTTCCGATGTGGTTGTATTGCGTTGTGGGAAAGTCGACGCCATCGATGAAATGCGTAAGCGTGTTGTAGGGCGCCACCGGTCCGGCGGCATATCCACCGGTGAAATCCCATGGAAGGAAGCCCGTTCCGCCATTGTCATTGCCGGCCGGGTTCTCAAAGGCGGGGTTCGCGTTTTGCCCCTGCCAGGCGCCGTTCGTGGCGTCGGCCGCATAGGCGGGATTACTAGCGTTGTCCGAAGCGATAATGAGGGCCAACGCGCGATTCGTAGTGGGAAGCGTCGCGAAAGGTGCAAGGACTGCCAACGTGATTGAAAAAAAACGGCGGCTCGTAGTCATCGAAATTCCTCCTGTTGCGGCGTATTCGGTCAACCGAAGTTCCAACGAAGTTATCGAATGCTCAAGGGAACTGTGTTCGTGGTCGTAAATCCAACGAACGCGTTCAACGTCTGTCGGAAGCGGACGAAATGTTCTGCGCGGCGCTCGTCGCTCCGCCGCATTCCAATAAGTTGCTCCAAGTCGTCTTTGTGCCGGCACGTCGGTCGACGAGTGCGGCATGAAGGTTCAACTGCTCGCCAATTTTTAATGGTGTGTGTCCGAGCCGTTCTATCGGGATTTGCGCTATCGCAAGGTATCTGATTCCGCTCGACCACACGCGGCAGTTGAGCGCTGGCTCGGAGTTCGGTGTTTCATCGCCCATGCCAAAGAAAATGCGACTTGTCGGAGCGTTGTCTCCTAGTGCGATATCCCATTCGAGTTGCTCGCTTTTCTGGGGCACGTCTTCGGCGGCGTAGAAATCTTTGTCGACAAATCTGCAACAGGAGATGGCCAAATAGAGGCGATCATCCTGCCAGGTAGCGAGCAAATCGGCAAACGGAATGCCCTCACCTGAACTTGCAATCCGCGCTTGCTGGGTGTCCCAACCGCCGAGGCCGGTCGACGCGTCGCTCGATGCGTGCGGGATTCGTACAACAGCCGGCTGCGCCAAGTCGGCCTGCGGTGAACCGGCTGCGTGCAGCGTCGGCACTTGGGCGTGTGTCCGAGCGAACGTTGCGGTCAGCTGTTCGTAGGGTTGATTGTGAATGTCGATCAAACCAAAGTTGTAATCTTCGCCGTCTGCATCGCGGCCATTCGCGGGCTCATCCGTGTACTGAAACCAATGTGCACCGACCACGTAGGGCAACGAGGCCAGCGTGGAGAGTCGATTGCGAACCGCGGCCGTCCGCTCCGTTTGAGTGTCCACCGTCGTGAAAATGTTGCCGGAGTTCTTGTTGCCGCTCTGATTTTGTTTCGCCGCCACGTAGTATTCGGTCACTAATACCGGTTTCCCGGAGAGGCGATTGAGGCGGTCGAGGTAGTAGAGCGGCAGGTGGCCGTCAGTCCAGGCTGGATGATCGAAATTCGTGGAAACCACGTCGACGTACGGGCCCGCGGCTTGGGCGACTACGTCTGCGCAATAGCCGGGGTAGCGGTCCCCAAGAATCAGGTGGTGAGAATCGTGGCGGCGAATTGCATCGTGCATGGTCTGGTAATAATGCTTAGCCAGCATCGAGGCGAAGCGATCGACAACTCTCATTCCCGCGCCGCCGGACCGCAGCCGCAACTCGCCGCCGGCTTCCAACTCGGCGAAACTTTGAACGTCGACGGGCCGGAAATCGGCTTCGAGCCGCGAAAAATCATTTTCGTAATGTTGTTTGAGCAGTTCGATGAGCGCGCGCCGCGTCAACCGCTCGGGGGACTGCTTCAAGTGGAACATGAACATCGTATCCGGGTACCAACCCAGCTCATTGTCGGTGCACCATCCCAAGAGATGCGGGTCGTCTGCGCGCGGTTCCACCTCGGCAGCGACGAGGCGCTCAACTTTTTCAGCAAAGTGCGGATCGAGCAAATCGTTCCACGGGACCGCGAGCTTCTTGCCGACGTGCAGAACCTCGACGTAAGGCAGCGGCCCCTTCTTTACTTCGGCCGATGACCAGGCGCCCACGGTATTGAAGCCCCAGCCTTGGAGCTGTGCGAGGGCGTCCTCGGCCCACGCGCCCGAATTTGGGTAGTGGTGGAACGCGGCGTAAGCCGGATGCGCGGGATCGTAACGTTCGCGCGTCGCGCCCGGGGAAATTACGTTAACGCCGGAGGAGAAACATCGCTCGCCGTCCGGGCCAACAAACCACCACACGCCATCGCTTTGTTCGACGCGATAGAAGGAGCTTTGTTCCTTGGCGGCGACATCCTGGCATAGCAGGCAGAGTGCGCTGACCGCAATATGGACGGAGGATGCTCGAATCACCCGATAACCTTTGGAAGGTTTTTGCCGCGAAACGCGCTGGAAGAGCCGGAACGCCTAAACATATTCTCTGCGGCTGAGGCGTAAGTGTCACGTTTTCACGCGATTTTCTTCGCCGCAAAATGTTGCTGGTAAAGGCGGTCGGGAGGCTCCCAACCTATTCAGAGCAAAGCAGTTGCGACACGAGAATCAAGTGCCGCGTGCCGCTCGCGCGGCACGATGGTGGTTCATTGGCTGAATCTTCAGATGTCAATTACCATTCAAGGATTAGGAATGCCCGACGGTTGGCGGCGGAATGACATGCGACCGAGCGATTTAACCAGGCAACTAACTGAGACAGACGCGATTACGCCAAGCCGACGCTGGCGGCCTCGATTTCGCCTGGTAACGCTGCTTCTTTTTGTGCTCATCGTGTGTGCAGGGCTGGCATGGCTGGGCGACTGTCTCCGATCTGTAGAGTCGCAGAGAGCGGTCGTTGCCAGGCTGCATCAGCAGGGACCTGGCGTCGTAACGGCACATGGCAACGTTTTGGTGCTTTCACTGAGTTCGACCGGAACCACCGACGAAGACCTCCGCGATATCGATCGCCTTGTCTACCTGCAGCGGCTCGACTTGGCGGATACCCATGTTACCGACGCCGGTTTGCGGCATCTTGCCGGTCTTGGCCGACTGGAGTTTTTGTCGCTCAGCACGAATAAAATTTCGGACGCTGGTATCAAATTCTTGTACGGTTTGACGGCGATGGAGGACTTACGACTTGCGGAAACCGAAATTACCGACGACAGCCTGGAGTACATTTCCCACCTGAAGAAGCTACGCTGGTTGGATTTGGGCGCCACCAAGGTGAGCGACAGCGGCCTGGAGAAAATTCGATCGCTCACCGGTTTGCGACGGCTTTACTTGCGGCAAACTAACGTTACGGATGACGGATTGGATTGCGTCGGAGCGCTGACCGATTTGCAGTTTCTGGCCTTAAACCACACCCGGATCACAGATGCCGGGTTGCCGAAACTGCACTTGTTGCAGCATTTGGAAACGCTGTGGCTGCATCACACATTGATCACGGATGCCGGTTTGCCGAGCTTAGCTGTGCTCAAAAACCTCAGACAACTGGAAGTTACCAAAACCGATGTGACGGACGCCGGAATCGCGCAACTTCAGCGCCAACTTCCCGATTTACGGATTCTGCACTAAGTCCCCAACCGCCGCTGTGGGGTGTTTTCGGGCTACTTTTGCGGTTTGCCCGTGACAGTGAGGCTGTTTCCGCAGAGAGTGGCAGTAGCTGGGTGTGCCTGCGTGCAGTGCTCCGCCGGCGTTTGGGCGGCGGCAAGATAGCTGGTTGGAATTTGGTGTGACTCAACGTCGCATCTGAGTGACGATGAAGTTTCAGCGATCCGAACGATTTGTGGTGTTGTGGACTGCAGCTCAACCCACGATTGCCGCATACATCCGGACGTTGGTGCCGGACTTTCAGCAAGCGGAGGAAGTGCTCCAACGCGTGGCAGTGCGGATGGTGCGCAAATTTGACGAATACGATCCCACGCGCTCGTTTGCGGGTTGGGCGATCGGCTTTGCGAAAAAAGAAGTGCTGTACTATCGCCGCCAACGGGCGACAGACAAACATCGATTTAGCGATGCCGTAGTAGAGCAGTTGTCGGATACGTTTCAGCAGCTCGTCGAGGAAGCGGATCCGGTACGCGAGGCGCTTGCCCGCTGCGTGGAGCAATTGGAAGGCCGTTCAAAGTTGGTGATCGAATTGCGGTATGGACACAATCTGACATCGGCAAAGATCGCGGAGAAGATGGATCTCTCGGCCGGTGCTGTGCGAATGTTGCTTTCGAGAGTCCGTCTGCTTCTGAAAGAATGCATTGAACGGCGTGTGCCCGATTTGAATCCTGGTTCGTCGAATTGAATTGTTTTGCGTGATGACCCCAGAACTCAATAGTTTGATCGAAGATCACCTCGACGGCGAACTGACCGATGCGGGGTTCGATGCATTGTCGAATGCGTTGTATGAAGAGGGCGCGCGCCGGGAATTCGCCGTCAAGTGGATGATCCACTCACTGCTGCACGACTTGGTAAGCCAACGGCATTTTGAGGCCAACACGTTGGCCGAAATGACGGCTGCCAATGATACACGTGTCAACGGAGCAGGCGTCGTTGCGCCGCGGTCAAGATTTTGGATCGGGATCGTAAGCCTGGCCGTTGTCCTTTTGGTTTCGGCAACGGCCGGCATGTTCGTCTATCATTCGTTTCGACCTAGCGCGGTAGCCATGCTCACTCAAACGGCGAACTGCCGTTGGGATGAAGCCGGCAAAGTGCCGGTGGATGGCGCTTTATTGAAAGCTGGCGACACCTTGCATTTGTTGGAAGGCCACGCGCTCGTGACGTTCACAAGCGGCGCCCGTATGGTTCTCGAGGGGCCGACGGAACTGGTGCTCGAGTCGCCATCGGTTGCAACGCTGTCTGGCGGCGCTGTAAATGGACGTGTGCCAAGTCAAGCCGTCGGCTTTGAAGTCAAGTTGCCGTTTGGCACCGTGGTCGACTTGGGCACTGAGTTCGCAATCCGCCTGCGTCCCGATCATTCGTTTAACGTGCAGGTGTTCGAGGGGATGGTGGAGCTGCGATTGCTGAACCGGGAGGGTCACTTCGACGAATCTCCGCTGCGAATATCCCGGGGCGTGGCGGTTAAAGTCGATGCCCAACTTCGCCAGCCGGAAAGCATTGCCTATGATGAAGGGCAGCGGATCGTGATGCCTTAAAGAACGTGTGGCCGGCGATTTGGCACGTTGCCCGAGTATTTCGCTCACTATAATGAGAGCGAGCTGAGAGCTGCTCGAAATCTGCAAGCGGCAGCGTATCATGAGGCCATTTCTCGATGGCGGCGAATTATCACCTGTGAGTTACCCATTCGGCAACACGACACTCGCCGCGACGCTAACGGTTGCTTGCGTCTTTACGCTGCCGCTCCATGCTTCGGCCGCTTCTTCGCCACAGCCGGTTGATTTCGCGCGCGACGTGCGACCGATTTTGGCCAACAACTGCTTTCAATGCCACGGGCCGGACGGAAAGTCGCGTAAAGCGGATTTGCGGCTCGACGTGCGTACGGATGCAGGCAAGATTCGGGGCGCGCAATCGGTCTTGGATGACGCGAAACCAGACGACAGCGAGTTGATCGCGCGCATCACTAGCGAGGACCCTGATACTCACATGCCGCCGCCGGATTCAGGCAAATCGCTCAAGCCCGAACAGGTGGAAACCCTCAAGCGATGGGTCATGGAAGGCGCGGAGTACAAACAGCATTGGTCTTTCTTAGCGCCGGAGCGGCCGCCGATCCCAGAGGTCCGAAACAAAGGCTGGGTCCGCAATCCGATCGACGCGTTCGTTTTGAGCAAGCTGGAGCGCGAAGGACTGCAGCCCTCACCCGAAGCGAGCGGCGATGTTCTGCTCCGTCGGCTTTCGCTCGATCTCATTGGGCTGCCGCCGACGCCCGAGGAAATCGCTGCATTCCGGGAAGGAAAGAGCGGATCTTCCTACGACGAACAGGTCGAGCGTCTGTTGCGGTCGACTCACTACGGCGAACGCTGGGGACGGCTCTGGCTCGATGCGGCTCGCTACGCAGACTCGGACGGTTTTGAAAAAGACAAGCCGCGGTTTGTGTGGATGTATCGCGATTGGGTGATCAACGCACTGAACGCGAACATGCCCTACGACCAGTTCGTGGAGGAGCAAATCGCCGGCGATATGCTGCCCCATCCGACGCAGGATCAGCTCGTGGCAACCGGGTTTCTGCGGAACTCAATGATCAACGAGGAAGGTGGAATTGACCCTGAGCAATTTCGCATGGAAGCAATGTACGATCGCATGGACGCAATCGGCAAAGGCGTCCTCGGACTCACGGTGCAATGCGCTCAGTGTCACAACCATAAATACGATCCGCTGACGCAGACCGAATACTACCGGATGTTTGCGTTCCTCAATAATTGTCATGAAAGTCAGGTCGCGGTTTACACACCTGAGCAGAATCAAGAATGGGAGGCGACGTACCCATTAATTCGCCGCATTGAAGATCGCTTGCGCGCTGACCACCCCGAATGGCAAAACAGGATGACCGCGTGGGAGGCGGCTGTTCGCGACGATCAACCGAAATGGACACCTGTTCGCCCAGATGCCGACACAACCGGCGATCAGAAGCACTACGTGCTGGAGGACGATTCGGTGCTTGCGGCCGGCTATGCACCAACTAAGTTCGGCACCTATTTTACCGCAGAAGTTAAAGCGCCGCGGATCTCCGCGGTGCGGCTTGAAGTGATGAACGATCCATCGCTGCCGCACGGCGGCCCCGGGCGATCGATCTACGGCACGTTCGCGCTCACCGAATTTGAAATGGATGCGGCACCGCTCGATCATCCGAATCAATGGAAGAAGTTGAAGCTGGCCAACGCGACGGCGGACATCAATCCGCCGGAGCGCCCGTTGGATAAGGCGTTTGATGACCTCAGCGAGCGCCGGCGTGTGACAGGCCCGATCGACTTCGCCAAGGACGGCGATGATCTCACGGCGTGGACCGTCGAAATCGGCCCGGGTCGTAGCAACGTTCCGCGGAAGGCCGTCTTCACACTTGCGAAGCCGCTGGAGTCATCGGCGGGTGTGCGGCTACGGTTCAAACTCATTCAGGATCACGGCGGTTGGAATAGCGACGATAACGAGAACAACAATCCCGGGCGGTTCCGCTTCTCGGTCACCGCGGCGGAGAATGCAGTTGCCGATCCAGTGCCGGCCGATGTCCGCGCGATCTTGCAAATTCCTGCTGACACACGAACTGCAGATCAACGCGATTGTGTGTTCAGCCACTGGCGAACCACAGTGCCGGAATGGCAAGAAGACAGCCGACGGATCGAAGCGTTGTGGCAGAGCCACCCGCGCGCGACAACGCAGCTCACGCTCACGGAGCGACAGAAACGGCGCGATACGCATCGTCTGGAGAGAGGTAATTTTCTGGCCCCGGCAGAAGAAGTGACACCCGGCGTACCGGCGTTCTTGCACCCGCTCGCTGAAAATACAGATACCAATACCGCGCCGCCGACACGCCTCGATTTTGCAAAATGGCTCGTGAGCCGCAAGTCGCCCACAACGGCGCGGGCGATCGCCAATCGCATTTGGCAGGCATATTTTGGCACAGGCTTGGTTGCCACTTCGGAGGACTTTGGTACGCAGGGCGATCCGCCCTCGCATCGCGAATTGTTGGATTGGCTCGCGGTCGAGTTGATGGATCACAACTGGGACCTAAAGCATTTGCATCGACTGATCGTTTCGTCCGCCACCTATCGGCAATCCAGCGTTATCTCACCGGAACAATTGGGACGCGACCCGGAGAATCGGCTCCTCGCCCGCGGGCCGCGATACCGTGTGGATGCGGAGGTCGTTCGCGATGTGGCCCTGGCGGCCAGCGGATTGCTGTGCGACAAAGTCGGCGGCCCGAGCGTTCATCCGCCTGCGCCGGAGTTCCTCTTCGCTCCGCCAGCCAGCTACGGGCCGAAAACTTGGAAGATCGATACAGGCCCGGATCGCTATCGACGAGCGTTATACACATTTCGTTTCCGCAGCGTGCCGTACCCTGTGTTGCAAAACTTTGATGCGCCGATCGGCGAAGTGGGGTGTACGCGTCGCGCGCGTTCGAATACGCCACTTCAGGCTCTGACAACGCTCAATGAACCGCTCTTTGTCGAGTGCGCACGCGCGCTGGCGTTGCGAACCATCGCCGAGGGTGGCGATGGTGACGAAGCGCGAATCGCGTATGCCGTTCGGCGATGTTTGTCGCGTGAACCGAAAGCCGCAGAGCTAGCTATGCTTCGCGAATTTCTCGAGACTCAAAAAGAGCGATTTAACGCCGGCAACCAAGACCCCTGGTCATTGTTAACGGATAGCGCCAAAGACAAGCCGGCTCTTTCAGCCAAACTG
>Ga0206917_1185_pt1 | contig 14498 bp, 13 predicted proteins | sample Alteio_BWOrgHeat_68_FD_152931 | JGI IMG/M metagenome (GOLD analysis project Ga0206917, IMG submission 152931) | Enriched cells from forest soil in Barre Woods Harvard Forest LTER site, Petersham, Massachusetts, United States -... | ecosystem: Environmental > Terrestrial > Soil > Temperate forest >...
ACTGTTGCACATATCAGGGATGTCAAAGAACCTTCTTCAACTCAAGAAAAGCCGAACAAAACGTTGCAAAGAACCAGATCATTAAATCATCTCGTTCAGCCTGATAAATCGATCCAATCTTCTGAGAAACCTGCCAGAGGTGCTACATCTTCAAGAAAAAGATTTGTCGATTTTTTGAAATCTACAAAACACGAAGGTTCTAAGCACGCAAAAAAGAATATAGATAATGGTAAGGACAAGGAGAAAAAGTCTAAAAAAGAGGGGAATAAATCACACACCACTTGTGTTGAGACTTACCAAAGTTACAAAATATTGCCTGAGTTAGTGAATGACTATTCTCCAGAAGATAATGAGCTATTGTACCAAATTCTGTGTGACAAATTTAAGATAGAAAATCAAAAGGAACAAACAACTTTGTCTATCATTCTAGGCAATCGGGAAAGAGCATTTGAAATCAAAGGCTACCAAATTCGAAGGTTATTTGAAATATTATTTATAAATGCTGAAAACTCTGAAGGGTCTGAAAGTACTGAGGAATCTGAAAATTCTCATTCTGAAAAATCTAAAGATTCTAGCCAAAATGATATTCGTCAAAAAGGTAGCCACAAGATGATTAAAAACGCTAGCCTAACCTTAGTACCCAAGGCAGATGGCGAAAAAAAGGCGTCATATTCTCGGCAACTTAAGAAAGCAAAGATAAGGATCGTCGAAATGATTGTACCGACGTTAACAATGGAAGACTATAAAGCTATCTTGCAGAAAAAATAATATAAATTTGAGCTGTGGATTAATGCGTAAAAAACAATTGACAGATATCTATTAATTTTTTAGGGTAACCTAGAGCTTTTAAGATATTCCCCTCCATGCACCACTAAACAAGTTATCCTAAACTCGATTATAACTCCTCAAAACCTGACTGTTCTGAATTTATTGAAAGGTCCAATTTATGCCACGTTACTTTTTGCCCCTTCTCATTTTGTCCCTTATTGCTTGTTGTATTGAGGTGGATATTTCCGTGCCCAGCTTTCCTGACATGGGGCGGTATTTCCATGTTGAGGATGGCATCATCCAAATGACCATCGCCTATAATTTCTTAGGATTTTGCTTAGGTGCTGCTACTTATGGCCCTTTGTCTGATGCTTACGGCCGAAGGCCTGTGATGATTTGGGGAAATGCGATTTTGGCCATCGGCGCTTTAGCTTGCGCACTGGCGCCTTCTATTCCTCTCCTCCTCTGGTCGCGGTTTATCCAAGGAATCGGCGCAGCCGCTTCTGCCGTTGTTGTCTTTGCTATGATTGCAGATGCTTATCCCGTAAAAGAAAGAGCTGCCTCTTTAATTGGCGCTATGAATGGCATTTTCACCATTATAATGGCAGCGGCTCCGCTGGCGGGTGGATTCATCAATGAGGCTGTTGGGTGGCGAGGTAATTACAGCATTGTGGCCTTTATCTGCATTCTATCTTGGCTTTTTTTAGCATTCTTCCTGCCTGAAACTAAGAGCGCTTTTGAGCCCTTTCGATTAAAGAAAATTCAAAAAGATTATCGGCAACTTCTCATCAGCGTACCATTTATCAGCGCTTCTGTTGTTCCGAGCTTAAGTTACGCCGGATATTTGGCCTTTATTACTCAAGCGTCATTTCTCTACACCGGAACCTATGAACTAACGTTAATGAGTTACGTCCTTCATCAATGTGTCATCATTTTAGTTTTTTCCATGACCAGCCTGCTTTCAAGCTCCATTATTCAAAAACTCGGTGTACGAGGCTGTATCACATATGGCGCCTCTCTTTCAGGGTTGAGTGCCTTGGGGATGGTTTTTGTGAGTCTCCTTGCCCCAAAATCTTCTTACCTCATGACATTCTTCATGAGCCTTGTAGGGTTAGGAGGCGCCATTTCTTACCCTGTTATTTTTGCAGGATCATTAGAATTTTTCCCCGCCATCAAGGGAACAGCATCCACTGTTATCATGAGCATGCGATCGTTTTTGTGCTTTGCCTTCGTTGCACTTACAAGTTATATGTATAATGGCAATCCTTTGCGCGTCGCTCTGATCGTGCTGAGCGGAAACATCATTTGCCTTACCTTAATCCCTAAGTTACTGAGATCTAACCAGTTTTCTGGGTCTTCTCCTGAGAGCTCACTTAGAAATTAAAATGATCATTATAATGATCTTAAAATACCTTTATGATCATTATAATGATCAGATTCTTAACCATTAGCATTTCGCATGATATAAATTTAATAAGGAGGTAACTGCTCAGCAAGTTTGGCTTTTACCTCTCCCCTTGTGGGAGATGTCGCGAAAATACGAGCGTTCAGCGAGTATTGCGCGGGTGAGGGGTTTATTGAAAACATTTTCTCATTTATGAGTTAGTAAATACTCGAAAACTACTCCTCACCCGGCGCTTCGCGCCGACCTCTCCCACAAGGGGAGAGAGGTATGTAAGGCACTCCTTCAGCATCCCTCCCTCAGGAATAAGCATTTACCGCCCAATACTTTCTATGGGCAATCATAGAACTGGCATATTTCGATGAAAACCTCCATAGTACGTCATGAAAGATTATTACAGCCAAAAATTGCCCATAATTGAGGGGGTTAATGTTGAAAAAATAAAAAAATACATCATTTTTTGGTTAAAGAAATGAGGAAAAACAAGGGCTTCAAGGTAAATGGCCCCATTAAATAACGCAAGATCTAACACAACTCTAACGCAAGTTTAACGCAAGAATAACGCAAATTTAACGGAAGTTTAACACAAGCAGAGAAGGAAAAATTGCCCATAATGCATCGCTTATCAAATGCATATTAGGAACCATCGTTCACCTAAAATTACACCATTCACATTGAGTCTTGGTGAAAGTCTGTGCTAAAAAGGAAGAATCTATGAATAACTTGGATAACGATGTATGAGCCAGACCTTGCAAAATTGGAAACAAGAAATTAATCAATGCGACTCGTTAAAAGTATTGGAAGATATTCGCGTTCGTCTTCTTGGGAAATCTGGCGAAATCACACAGATGCTAAAGACTTTAGGAACTCTGGATACGGACAAACGCCGTGAAAAAGGCGCTGAGATTAACCAGCTCAAAGAAGGAATCCTCTTATCTCTTCAGGAAAGGCATGCTCATCTTGCCAAGCAAGCCTTAGAAGACAAACTTGTGGCAGAGGCTGTTGATGTTACCCTGCCAGCTCGACCTGAAAGGGTTGGCACGCTTCACCCCTTGACACGCACCCTTGAAGAGGTCACGACCTACTTTGCCAAAGCTGGTTTTTCTGTAGCCGAAGGTTCAGATATTGAAGACGAGGAGCATAATTTTAATGCTTTAAACATCCCGGAGCATCACCCTGCCCGCCAGTCTATTGATACGTTTTATCTGAATGCAGAAAAAATGCTGCTTCGTACCCATACCTCTCCTGTCCAGATTCGCACTATGAAAACAACCACCCCCCCGATTCGGATCTTATCTCTGGGGCGTGTATATCGGTCAGAATCTGATGCAACCCATACGCCCATGTTCCATCAGGTAGAAGGATTAGTGATTGATAAAGATATTCACATGGGCCATTTGAAAAGCACCCTTTCTGATTTTTTGCGTAATTATTTTGATATTGTTGATCTTCCCATGCGGTTTCGCCCCAGCTTTTTCCCCTTCACAGAACCTTCCACAGAAGTCGACATCGGTTGTTCACGGGAAGGAAATTCTTTAAAGATTGGTGCGGGAAATAGTTGGTTAGAAATTCTTGGGTGCGGTATGGTTCACCCAAAAGTTCTGGCCAACTGTGGTATTGATCCCGAAGTATATCAAGGGTTTGCTTGGGGCATGGGGATGGATCGAATTGCCATGCTAAAATACGGCTTATATGATCTGCGTGCTTTTTTTGAAAGCGATGCCCGGTGGTTAAAGCACTACGGGTTTTCTCCCTTTTTCTCGGCAGGAGCTTGAAGCCCATGAAATTCACATTATCTTGGTTAAAAGACCATCTGGAAACAACAGCATCAATAGCACAAATTGCTGACAAACTTGTGAACCTGGGTTTAGAAGTTGAAAGTATTGAGAATCCTGCCGAAAAGTATAAAGGATTTATGGTTGCCACAGTTCTAGAAGCCGGGCGCCATCCCAATGCAGATCGATTGAGTCTTTGTTATGCCGATGCCGGAAATGGCGAACGCATCCAAGTGGTTTGTGGGGCCCCCAACGTTAGAGCGGGCATGAAAGTGGCTTTTGCGCCTGTGGGCGTTACAATCCCCTCCACTGGATCCGTTTTGAAAAAAGGCAAGATTCGGGATGTGGAAAGCCAGGGTATGTTTTGCTCCGCAATAGAATTAGACCTTGGACAAGACGCTGATGGCATTATGGATCTTGACTCGACCCTACCTGCTGGAACCCCCTTGGCTGATGCTTTGGGATTATCAGATCCTGTTATTGATGTGGCAATCACTCCGAATCGATCCGATTGCTTTGGCATCCGAGGTATTGCTCGCGACTTAGCAGCCAGTGGCATTGGATCATTAAAACCAATAACTTACAAAGCAATTCAAGGTACTGCCTCTTGCCCGATCACGGTCACCATAGAAGATAGCCAGAACTGCCAGGACTTTCAGTTTCAAGTTATCCGAGGGGTCCAAAATGGCCCAAGCCCTGAGTGGATTCAAAGGCGCCTTCTAGCAATTGGACTGCGCCCCATTTCTGCACTTGTGGACGTAACAAATTACTTAACCTTTGATTTAGGACGGCCATTGCACGTATTTGACCTCGCGAAAGTGAAGGGAAATCTGATTGTGCGAAGCGCAAAAACAGGCGAAACTCTTATGGCGCTCAATGGCAAGGGATATACCCTTGAAGAAGGGATGGTCGTCATAGCCGACGACTCTGGTGTCATCTCGCTGGGTGGTATCATTGGCGGAATGAGCACCGCTTGCCTTGAAGATACCGTTGACGTTTTAATTGAATGCGCCGCCTTTGATCCCATCCGAACAGCTCATACGGGGAGGGCTCTTTCTATATTAAGTGATGCCCGCACACGCTTTGAGCGCGGTGTTGATATCAACAGCATACGACCTGGATTAGACGCTGCCACAGATTTAATTTTGCAATGGTGTGGCGGAACGTTGAGCGAAGGCGCAGTAGCTACGCAAAAGAATTCTCAAAGTCCACCACAACCTGTTCAAATCACCTTAACCCAAAAGAAGTTAAGTTCTTTAAGTGGAATTGAAATTCCGCTGGAGGAAGCCAAAAGATACCTGGAGGCTTTGGATTTTACGATTATCTCTACGGACTCAACACAACTCACGGTTCAAGTCCCCACTTTTCGCCCGGATATCGAAGGACCGGCAGACCTGGTTGAAGAAGTGTTACGCCTCAAAGGGTATGATCAGATCCCCCTTGCAACCCTGCCTCCTTTAAAGTCGAAAATCGAATCTGTTTCTGTCTCATCTGTCGTGAAGCGGGTACTTGCAGCAAGAGGCTTAAACGAAGCTGTCACCTGGTCGTTCATGGAAGAAAATTTGGCTCAGAAATTTGGAGAAGTCTCCCCCTCTTTGCGCCTGACAAACCCCATCAGCGTCGAATTGGGTTATATGCGCCCCTCAATTCTCCCAAATTTGATTCAAGCCGCCATCCGCAACCATGATCGCACCCAAGAAACGGTTGCACTGTTTGAAGTTGGTCCACAATATGAAGCTACCCAACAACGGCTCGTTACCACAGGCTTAATCGCTGGATCAACAGGCCCCCGCCATTGGTCCCAACCTTCGCGCCCATTCGATGTATATGATGCCAAAGCCCATGCTTTGGCCGTATTAAGCTCCCTTAGTATGGCAGAGTCTTCTTTTCAAATAGACGCATCCGGACCTGATTATTATCATCCAGGTCGTAAAGGGACACTCAAACAAGGAAATCGCGTGATTGCTCACTTTGGAGAAATTCACCCGATAATCCTAGCGGATTTAAAAGGAGAAGGCCCTTTTGCTGGCTTTGAAGTCTTTCTTGATCAGCTTCCTCCTTACCGGATGAAGAAATCAACGCTCCATCTTTCCCCTTATCAACCCGTCACCCGTGATTTTGCCTTCATGGGGGATAAAGCTCTAACCGCAAACGATTTGGTAAAGGCAATTCGCAAAAGTGGGGCGGAACCGATAGCCAAAATAACTGAACTTAATATTTTTGATTTGTTTTACAAAGGATTATATGTACTACCTGGCATGAAGAGTTTAGGGATTGAAGTGTGTTTCGAGCCCCAAATGAGCACCTTGACAGACCTGCAAATCAAAGAATTATGCGATAAAATTGAGTATGCTGCAAATGAAAAAGGCTGGAGCTTGAGTATAGCTTTTCGCTCCTTGGATGACATAAAAGTTAGTTCCATATCAGACTTACAACGTCAGAAATTTAAAGATACCTTGGTAGAACAGGCATCTGGAATTATTAAGGAAGTATTTATTACTCCGCACCCCGAAGAAGATGGGCAAGTGACATTGCATATCCAGTTACAAACACCAGCTAGAAAACTAAACGATATCGAAGAACAAGCAATTGAAGATGCAGTGAAGCATGCAATAAAAGAACTTTTTAAAAAGGATTGATAGTCCTTGAAAAAAATTGTAAAAATACTATAATGTATTATATGCATTACATTTGAGGAGAAGAGCATGACATACTCAATTCGATTACCCCACGAAATAGAGGAACGCCTTGAAAACCTATCCGCACGGACAGGGCGAAGTAAGGCATTCTACGTTAAGGAGGCAATTCTTGACCATCTTGATGATATTGAAGACATTTATCTGGCCGAGAAACGTCTAGAAGATATCCGTTCCGGCCGTACGCAGACAGTTTCTCTCCAAGAAGTTATGAAACGCCATGGCATGGATAGTTGAGCTCGATCCTTCCGCAGAGAAGGAGCTGGACAAACTTGACCCTCAGCAAGCTAAGCGTATATTGAAATTCTTATTTGAGCGCGTATGCCATTTGGACGATCCAAGAAGTATTGGAGAAGCTTTGAAAGGTTCTCGATTTAACACTCTTTGGAAATACCGCATTGGAGATTATCGCGTCATTGCCAGCCTTGAGGATAGCATTGCGCGAATTCTTATTGTAAAGATAGGTGATCGTAAAGAAATTTATCGCTAAATGAAGACTAGCCACTAACTGCGTAATGAGTAAAGCCTTATGACCGACCTATCAAACATTCGAAATTTTTCGATTATTGCCCACATTGACCATGGTAAATCAACCTTGGCGGACCGACTTATCGAGTATTGCGGTGGCCTTGAGAGTCGGGAAATGAAGCAACAAATCCTAGACTCCATGGACATTGAACGCGAACGCGGCATTACAATTAAAGCTCAAACAGTACGCCTCACTTACAAAGCCAAAGATGGGAAGACTTATATCCTGAATTTGATGGACACACCGGGCCATGTAGACTTTGCCTATGAAGTGAGTCGTTCCCTAGCGGCTTGTGAAGGGTCTCTTCTGGTTGTTGATGCCAGCCAAGGCGTTGAAGCACAAACGCTCGCTAATGTTTATCAAGCCATTGATAACAACCATGAAATTATTCCTATCCTCAACAAAATTGACTTACCAGCCGCCGAGCCAGAGCGCGTCAAAGCCCAAATCGAAGATGTCATTGGTTTAGATGCCAGTGGCGCCCTATTAATTTCTGCCAAAACAGGGATCGGCATCGAAGATGTCCTAGAAGCCATCGTCAATCGCTTACCAGCACCTGCAGGAGATGCTTCGGCCCCCTTAAAAGCCATGCTGGTGGATAGTTGGTACGACCCGTATCTCGGCGTCATGATTTTGGTACGCATCAAAGATGGCATCTTAACCAAAGGCGCAAAAATCCGCATGATGGGTACAGGCGGAAGTTATGAGGTTGAACGCGTAGGCGTTTTCACACCCAAAAAAGTCATGGTTGATAAACTCTCACCCGGCGAAGTTGGCTTCATAACGGCCAGTATAAAGCATGTGGCCGATTGTAAAGTAGGCGACACCATCACCGAAGAGCGCCGCCTAACCCCTGAACCCTTGCCTGGGTTTAAACCTTCCGTGCCTGTTGTGTTTTGTGGCTTGTTCCCCGTGGATGCTGCTGATTTTGACCATCTACGGGAAAGCCTGGCTCGACTGCAACTCAACGATGCCAGCTTTCAATTTGAAGCAGAAAGTTCCACCGCTCTTGGCTATGGGTTCCGCTGTGGCTTCTTAGGCTTGCTTCACTTAGAAATTATCCAAGAGCGCCTGGAGCGGGAATTTGACCTTGATCTCATCACCACAGCCCCCAGTGTTGTTTATCGCTTGCACATGACCAATGGAACCATGAAGGAACTCCACAACCCCTCCGATATGCCCGATGTTATGAAAATTGATCTTATTGAAGAACCTTGGATTAAGGCAACAATTCTCGTACCAGATGACTATCTCGGCTCCATCTTAACTTTGTGTACAGACCGGCGTGGAGAACAAATTGATTTAACCTACGCCGGAAACCGCGCCATGGTGGTCTACCGCCTGCCGTTGAATGAGGTTGTCTTTGATTTCTATGATCGACTAAAATCGGTTAGTAAAGGTTATGCCTCCTTTGACTATCACCTGGATAGCTACCGCGAAAGTGATGTGGTTAAGGTAAGTATTCTCGTCAACTCAGAACCTGTTGATGCCTTATCTATGATGGTTCATCGTGGCCGGGCCGAAGCCCGCGGGCGGGTTTTATGTGAACGCTTAAAAGAACTCATCCCTCGCCAGTTGTTTAAAATTGCCATTCAGGCTGCCATCGGCGGCAAAGTGATTGCCCGTGAAACGATTTCCGCCTTGCGCAAAGACGTAACTGCCAAGTGCTATGGGGGTGACATTTCACGAAAACGCAAACTGCTCGATAAACAAAAGAAGGGTAAAAAGCGCATGCGCCAATTCGGCAATGTAGAAATTCCCCAAAGTGCCTTTATTGCCGCGTTGAAGATGGGGGATGATTGATGGGTGTATGTTCCACACAGGCTGCTTTACCTCTCCCCTTGTGGGAGAGGTCATCAATGAGCTTTGCGAATTGGTGGGTGAGGGGTATGTTGCAAAAGGTAAAATGTATACTTTTAAATTTGGTTTTTTGCATTAAGAATACCCCTCACCCGCTCGTTCCTCGCGACCTCTCCCACAAGGGGAGAGGTAAAAATACAATCCTTACCCCACCAACTTGAGATAACCCCATGCTAACATTTCCTCAAATTGATCCAGTACTCCTCCACATCGGCCCCTTATCCATCCATTGGTATGGTATTTCTTATGTGGTCGGGATTTTATTGGCTTGGCAATATGCCGTTTGGATTGCCAAACGCTTTACGCAAACCATTACCAAAACCCAACTTGATGACTTTCTCATGTGGGCTTTAGCTGGCATTGTCATCGGAGGACGCTTGGGTCATATCTTATTCTTTGAATTGGATCGATATATTGCCAATCCTCTTGAAATCTTCATGACCTGGAAGGGTGGCATGTCTTTCCACGGCGGCATGCTGGGGGTTGTGATTGTCATCCTACTTTATTGTCGGAAAAATCAAATTAGCATCTTTCGCTTCGCAGATATCTTAGCAGCCGTTACCCCTATTGGGTTGTTTTTGGGGACGATTGGCCAATTTCATTAATGGAGAGCTTTTTGGTCGTGTAACGGATGTCTCCTGGGCCATGGTTTTTCCCCATGGCGGCCCCTTCCCCCGACATCCCAGCCAGCTCTATGAAGCAGCCTTGGAAGGGCTCGCCCTCCTCATCATCTTACATATAGGCTGGCGAATTGCAGCCTTCCGGGATGTTCCTGGTCGGCTCACAGGCTTATTTTTAGTGGGTTATGGCTTGGCTAGAACACTTGTTGAGTTTGTGCGCGAACCTGATACGATGCATACAATCCTTAGCATTGAGCTCACCACGGGACAGTTGTTGTCCATTCCCATGATTTTGGTGGGCACCTATTTCATGTGGCAGCCAATACGATGCCGTGAAAAAGCTGCATGTCCCTAGAAGACCACCTTAAAAAACAAATCAAGACAACAGGGCCCATCACTGTTCTCGACTTTATGACACGAGCATTGTATGACCCTCAAGAGGGTTACTACGCTACAAAAGTTCCCATGGGTCGGACGGGTGATTATATAACAGCTCCTGAAATGACCCAAGTGTTTGGAGAAGTCATTGCGGGTTGGTTGATTGATATATGGCAACAAGCAGGTTCCCCTAATCCCTTTCATCTGATTGAATTAGGACCCGGCCGTGGCACCTTAATGGCCGATATCTTGCGCGCCTTCAAATCCTTGATGATTCCCTTACCCAAAGTTCACCTTGTCGAGGTGAGTTCTCTGTTAAAAGAACAGCAACGGGCCACCCTCGGCCCTTCCTCTACTCAGATATTTTGGCACACAGATCTATCCATGCTTCCAAACGACCAAGGTTTTTGCTTGATGATTGCTAATGAATTTTGGGATGCTTTGCCCATCCAACAATTTGTAAAAATAAACCAGGATTGGATAGAACGACGCATAGAACTGCAAGATAATGAATTCATCTTTATGCCAAAAGAGTCAACAACTATACATGAGACTTGCCCAGCCATATCTGCGTTCGTTATCCAAATCGCTAATCACTTGAAAAAACATAGGGGAACAGCTCTTTTCCTGGATTATGGATATGACCAACCGGAGGCCGTTGGCGATACTCTTCAGGCCCTTTATCATCATCAAAAGTTATCTCCTTTGGATAAAGTCGGACAGGCTGATCTGACCCACCATGTGGATTTTCATCAATTAAAGTCTTTGTTTGAGGAGAATACCTTGAAAGTCCATAGACCTGTTCCTCAAGGAGATTTTCTAAAAGCAATTGGCTTTGAAGAACGAACAAGCCAACTCTGCGAACATGCAACTCCTGAACAACAGAGCGCTCTCCGAACGGCGGCCGTGCGCCTGACCCACCCCACTCATATGGGAACCTTGTTCAAAGCGATGTGCGTAAGTGACCACGCCCTCCAACCAATGGGGTTCGGCGGAGAGGGTTATAATTGAGACAGAAATATTAGAAGTTCTTACCTGATGGCACATGAGGATAATGGGAGCTTAAAATAATACTTTACTTTAGCAAGAATATGATATAACTCAATTAAAAGAATGAATTGGCAAAGGAATGACGGTAAATGACTTTTGAAAAAACCAAGGTTTTTAGATCCGCGATCGGATCTAGTGTTCAAGAAAATCTTTGGTCAGCATCCTGAGCTGATTAAGAGTTTTTTGAATAACATATTACCGTTACCTGAAGGTCGCTTCATTGAAACGATCGCCTATCTCACTCCTGAACAAGCGCCTCGCATTCCTTCCCTGAAAAATACCATTGTGGATGTGAAGTGTACAGATCAACAGGGGAATATCTTTATCGTGGAAATGCAAATGACATGGAGTAAAAACTTCATGAAGCGTTTCTTGTTTGGCGTCTCCAAAGCCTATGTTCAACAACTCGATGCCGGTAAAGCTTATTCAAATCTATGCCCTGTTTATGGGGTAGCCATTGTCAATGAGGCATTTGAAGACACAACGCAAGATTGGTTTCATCATTACCGGTTAACCAACACAAAAGATTTGGATAAAACGTTGGAAGGAATAGAGCTCCTTTTCCTTGAATTACCTAAATTTAATCCAAAGACATTTGGACATAAAAAAGTAGGGGCTCTATGGTTAAGATTTCTAAAAGAAACCAAAGACTTAAAGGACATTCCAGAGGAATTTAGAGACAGCCCTGAAATTACAAAAGCAATAGAGTTAGCGGAAGAATCAGCTTATACAGCAGCCGAGTTAGAAGTTTATGATGAATATTTGGATGCCATCCGCGTTCAACAAACCGTACGCGATGATTCCTATGAAGAAGGCAGAGAAGAAGGCAGAGAGGAAGGCAAGGAAGAAGAAAAGCAAAAGAATTTGGAAGAAAAAAAGAATATGGCGAGTAAACTGCTTGCTAAAGGGATGAGCATTGAAGAAGTAAGTGACTTAACGGGGCTAAACATTGGGCAAATTGGCAAGTTCACAGCCTAAAACACTTGTAGAGTAAGCTGCTTATCTGCTGTATATATATTTTTGAAAGAAGAATTAAAAAAAGGAGAAAATAGAATGTTTCAAAAAAATCGTATTAGGCATATTTATGTTTGTGGCCATCGTGACTCAATCTTCCCTGGGATCTGAAGGTATACCTTCCCATGAATCTGAAGAGGCAGAGCCTTTAGTTTCTAAATTTCAAAAGCTTGTTGAGTTGGTCGAACCAGGCTCCACATGTATTGAATATCCAAAAGATTTTAATATTGGCAATAGTATCTCGGCAACTTTCGCAGATTTTGACTTTCGAAATAGACAGTTCCATTGCGAAATCAAAGTCCGTAAAGCGGCAAGTCAGGATATTAGACAACTCGTCACAGATGGGTGTTTATCAATTCCGCTGCTTATGGATATCCAAAAAAATTTAGCGGAAAATGGAAATGGCAACAACGAACTTACTATCCTTAAAGGGTACCAAACAAGTGGAAAAACAGATATTTCCGAATTTCATTTACTAGAAATTTGCATGTTAATTAAAAACGGAAAGCTCCATGTGCTAAAACATGGAAAACCTATATCCGAAATAGCGAAAATTTTAGTGAAAATGCAAACTGGTATTGCAGGAAGATTATTAACCGAAATTCCAGACAACGCAGGCTCCCGAAGAAGCATGATCGACGTTATTGCAGGAATGTGCAAGTTATATGGGGGAGGAAACTACAATTCCCATGAACCTCAAACCCAACTCTCAAACGCTCCAAAAAGCGCCGAACTAGATTATTCATGCTTTACCCCTGAAGGGCATCCAATCTCTATAACTCCTTATCGTTTGCTTTATGAAATACTATTAGCAGCTGATGATATGTCACCTACAACCGAGGATAACGCAATCTTTACAACCAACTATCAAGAACTTCAAGCAATACTCGATGAGCGCCTAGCATTCTATCAAAGCAAAGAAGATGCTCTATTCGAAAATCTGAGTGAAAGCCTCAAATCTTTAGGGACAAATTTTCTGAAACAACTTAATCAGCTTGATTCAGTGAAGCTTCGGAAACTTGTTGACTTTGCCTATCAAACTCAAAATGGGGAATTTATCCCAAGTGAGTAATTTGATTATTAAAGCTTTTCCCCTCATTCGCCGCTTTTCGCTACGATGTAGCAAATCGCGTCGACCTCTCCCTGTGGGAGAGGTCGACGCGAGTGAGGGGATGATTCACACAGGATTCAGAATTCAAAAAAGCAGCCCTCTTGTATTTTCCTGGCCCCTGACCTGATCCCCCGAGCCCTACCGCCCAATATGTCTATGATTCCGCTCTTTGGCGATGGCAACCTGGAATTGACGTTCAGAAGCACGGCGTATTTTTTAGCTGAAGCAGTATCAAGCAATTGTTGACAAACCACTTCTTTCAACAATAAGTAATAATTTTAATGATGGCCCGGAAGGTATTTTATCCCCCCTCTCCCATTTACTAACCAAGCCTGACGTAACATTCAAATAATGAGCAAAAACTTCTTGGCTAACATGTTCCCGCTCCCTAATTCTCTTAATTTGTAAAGGGGTAAGCGGGCGAATGGGCGTAAGGCATGTGTCGTCAAAGTAACGCATTGTTTGTTTATCAATTCCTCCTACCCTATGTAATGCTTCAGCCGTTTCATGGATAGCAGCCATTGCATCGCTTTTATATTTTTTACCTCTTCTCATTTTCTTATCACCTCATATATATCGCCAACCTTCAACAACTCCCTCATCTGTTTATCTGTCATATTGAGGAGCGATTCAGCTAGTTTCTTAAATTCTCTTTCGTCACTTTTATTGATATTGTCCTTATCGCTTTTAGAAAAGCCATATACAAAGAAGCCTTTATCCTTTTGACGTACTAAAATAATCGCCCTATACCCTTTTGATCTACCTTGTCCTTGACGGGCAATTCTTTGCTTAATAACGCCTCCTCCCAAATCTGCATCTATCTTCCCATTTTCTATACGTTCTATGACCTTAACCAAATCGTTATCTGTTATACCACTTTTATCAGCAAATCTGTTAAACCAACTGTTCTTGTATATTTTCAATATTATCGTCCCATTGTCCTTAATTATTAATATATAGCACCTAGAACCATATTTCAAGGCAGCTTCTAAAATTTGCGAAGTGATAGTGGGCTTCTCAGAACGGCACCCTTATTGATTATTATACTCTATCCAGCTAGGAAAACACAACTATTGGTGGTATGTTTTGTAAAATTTAGCTTCTCCCTTTGTGGGAGAGTTCGGCGTGAAGCGCCGGGTGAGGGTTTGCAAAGAGACGAGGGTTAGTGTTGTTTGCTTTTTAATTTCTTTCTTCGTCGATTGAAGAGAAATTCTCTAAGTGGATCAGTAACACCCTAATACCTATCCCGAACCCTACCGCCCAATGTGTTTTTGATTCCGCTCTTTGGCGATGGC
>Ga0206917_1186_pt1 | contig 14376 bp, 11 predicted proteins | sample Alteio_BWOrgHeat_68_FD_152931 | JGI IMG/M metagenome (GOLD analysis project Ga0206917, IMG submission 152931) | Enriched cells from forest soil in Barre Woods Harvard Forest LTER site, Petersham, Massachusetts, United States -... | ecosystem: Environmental > Terrestrial > Soil > Temperate forest >...
ATGGATTTTACCATTAAATTTTTCACTCTAGGATTGCTATAGAAACGTTTTCCAAGGAAAAACTTCAAAAGAAATAATTTTCTCAGCCCAGTATTATGGCGACCATTTGAGAGCGTTAAAGACTCAAAATTTTAGGAAACCTAAAAACACAACTTCACAAGAGAAAACAAAAGAAAAATATCAACTAATTAAATAATCTTAAATATAAAAAATAATTCCTGCAATTAAAAATTAAATGCAATTTTCTCCATCGAAGTCACTGGGGAAGCTGCAGATATACCGGAGTTCAAAATATTATCGGGGCAAGATAGGGCAATAAGAGAGTGGGCAGCCGACAAAATACTGAAAATTATTAATATTCCCCCGAAGCTAAACGCTGGGCCACTTTTTTGCCGAGATCTGCGGAGTCGGGCATGGTGCTCATCCCGATAGCCTCGTTAACAAATACGGTATGATTTTGACCCTGAAGGGCAGAAACTCTTTCGAAAAAATGGTCTTCGCGCATGGCATTTGAATCTACGTGGGGGAAAAACGGCCATCGCTTCGAATCAACTAATGTCAATTTTGTAGCACCGAGGCGATTCATATCTTGAGTAATATTGGCCATAATATGCTCGTCAGATAGGGATTGGGGCGCAAAGAGATGAAAAATAAAAATATTATCATCGGCATAGCGCTTGATCCAGGCCATGGGTCTCCCTTCACGGTCGAGACTCATGTTTTCTTTTATATAACCGACTTGTGATTTTCCCTCGGAGAACCCTTCGACTCGAACGGCAAAGGTTGCATAGGGAGTATATTGAACCAAAGAATAAAGGGAGCGCTCTTCATCGGTGGTATCCAAAATCTTGAGAGTCGAACTCGGATCCACGGCCATTATAACTTTGTCATAGCGAGTGGGGTTATTCTCACCCTTGATGAAAGCATAGACTCCGTTCTCATTTCGCTCTATTCTTTCGATTTCTGTATTTGTGTGGACATTAAGTTGTCTTGCAACCCCTTGCCAGATAGGTTGGGATCCGTTTTGCCACATGATCGGAGGCGAGAGAGCTGCTCCTATTATGGCATTAGCATCAAACATTCTCTCACCGTAGACGGCCGGAGTTTCCGGACCTCCATAGCCATAACCCGTGAGATAGGTACTTGTTTGATCGGCGAAGTAATCAAGGCCAAGACGACCCAATGTCACTTGCCATGGATCGGCGAGTTCGGGAGGAGGGACTTCAAGCCCTCGTTCACCGGAAAAAACCATTCGAGTGTGATGAATTAAATAAAGAAGACCTTGATAGATGAATTTAGAAGATTCTTTAAAGGTCCTCTTTGGAAGAGGGCGGCCAGTTTCAAGGTCATAATAAACCTGTTTTGGAAATGGTACGGTGACTTGGCCTTGCTCCGTTGCCAAGCGTTCGATCTCTTTATATTTTAGTTTAACGCCCATTGTAGCGCCCATATCGTGGGGCCGACCGGCAAAGGTCATGGTGTGGCTCTTACCACCACTTTCAGATTCCTTCTCAACAACAGTGATATTTTTGTAGCCCATATTTTGTAATTTCAGTCCGGCACTTAAACCTCCAGGGCCGGCTCCAACAATAAGAATTTTAGCGTTTGTAGCTAAGGGTTTATTGGGACGAGAAGGTCGAAGAACTTTAGCTTCTTCAGTCTTATTTTTCTTATTTTCAAGATCGCCAATTTCAATGGCCGTTTTTTCAATTTGGCGGTCGGTGGCTCTCATTGCATTTAAGCGTTCACGGGTCGGAAAATCTCGAATAGGAAGATTTTCATTTTGATGGGGGCCCTTGATATACACAGTTTGGTAGAGCTGCATGGCGCGAGCTCTAAAATCTCCGGCGACTGAGAGAAGGTAAAAGTCCCACATTCTTTTAAAGCGTTCACTGTATTTATTTTTTAGGTCTGGCCACGCACGGCTGAAGTTCTCGTGCCATGCCATTAATGTCTTATCGTAATCTTCGGTAATATTTTGGCGATCAATCGGGTGGCCGAAAGTTTTCGCCGCTGCTTTATCAAGTTGTTTGGAAGAGGGAGCAACGCCATCGTGAAAAATATATTTGCTAAACCAAGCGTTGGTATTAACGGCATCATTATTTTTAGCAATGCCTTGAATAACAAATTTTCCACCGGCTTTAAGACCAAAGGAAGCCGAGTCGAAATAGTCTTTGAGGTTTTTTGGTCCCACCGCTTCTATCATTTCGATAGAAACAACATGGTCAAAAGTATTTGGCGCAAAATAGAGTGGAATATCTCGGTAATCGCTAAAGAGAAAGTCGACGTCTTTGTAATCCGCTGATAACGATTGGGCCACTTTCAACTGTTCCACAGAAATCGTAATGCCCGTGACCTTCGCTCTATAAAATTTCGATGCAAAACGAGCAAAGCCTCCAAATCCTGATCCGATATCAAGCACTCGATCGCCGGGTTTTAGACCAAGTTTTCTAGCGATTAAATCGTATTTAGCATTTTGGGCATCTTCGAGAGTAAATCCAGGGGCCCAGACTCCGCTGGTGTAGGTCAGTGTTGGGTCAAGCATTCGTCGATATAATTCATTTCCCACGTCGTAGTGTTCTTTGGCTACGGTTGAAGACCTCGTTCTGTTCTGACGATTTATGAGAAGGTCCCGATAATAGCGGTATCCATATTTTAGGGCAGAAAGAAAAGCGAGATCGGGGGTTCGCCAAACGGGTAAGAGAGATTTTATTCGCCCCTTTTGCAATTGGGTCATAAGTTTAAAAGAGATATCGTCGATGGCAGAAGAATCCCACATTCCATCCATGTATGTTTCACCGATTTGCAATGTAGGATCCGACAAGAGTCTGCTGTAGAATTTAGGGTCATTCACAACTAAATCAGGTGTGCTCGATCCAGAAATATGAACTCCCGCCTCTTCAAAAATATCCGTAACGACTTTTTGAGCCTGGGAAGGTTGCTTGGAAACTTGATAGTTGTTGACGGTAAGTCCATTAAGGTCTGCAAGACTCGTTGCGCACTCCATAGCCGTGCCTGCGGCACCCAATGAATGGCCTAAAAGAGTAAAAATAAAAATTAAATTTCGCAGATTCCTTAAAGTCATTTCCCGGGTAAAATAGCAATCCTTATGCCGGCTTATAGGCTGGCTTTCGCATAGGCCACCACGTTTTCTGACTAACTAATAGGCAGTCCTCCCAAATAGGTACCTCATGACAATTCTGTGACAATTGGTGGGGGGTAGTTTCCTATTATTGGGAGGATGCTTGAATCATTAGTGATCTACCATTCTACTTTAGGATCATTGCCGCCAGTGGGTCGTGAATTTTTGCGCTGGAACACGTGCGTCCGTCAGCTTGCTATCGGGTTTGAAGCTACGGCACCTGAAGAGTTCGAAATGTATCAGGGTGTCGAGGCTTATGGTTTTTTTCTAGAGGTCATCTGCGGCCTTCATTCGCCTCTCTTGGGTGAAACTGAAGTCATGGGTCAGTTCAAAGACTTAATTGAGAACGTCAAAAACTCTGAACCTGCAAACAAGACTCAGCTCCTCGGTTTTTTTAGAGCCGTTCTTACTGATGCTAAATTTGTTCGAACTTCTTTTCTTAGAGAGATGGGAAGTCGCTCCTATGGAAGTTTAATCAGAAAATATTTAAATGAAGGCGAGAAAGTCAGCGTCATCGGCGCTGGAAAGTTAGTTGGAGAAATTTTACCTTGGCTCAAACCTTTAAGAGAAGTGACAGTGAAATGCAGAAGAATGGAACAAGGTCAGAGCTTAAAAGAAAAATTTGGTTTTTTGAAGACAGAAGAATTGCAAACGGGCTCCATAAGCGACACTCTCATTATAGCGGCTCCAATCTCTGCAATTGAAATTTCAGAAATTTTATCGAAATCCACAGGTATCAATAAAATTATCGACTTGCGTGAAAGTTCGTCAAGAGATCCTCTAAGAACAACTATTCCCATTATAACTCTTGCGAAGTTGTTTAATGAAATCGAAAAAACAGAAAAAGATGTAGACCAGAAGGTGATCAAAGCTCGAAGCCTCATCAAAGATTTATCTCAAAAATGGGCCCTCAAAGCCGAACACCGCCCCTTTGGGTGGGAAGATCTGTGCGGATAATCATTGCATCCAGAAAAAGCGACCTTGCTCGCATTCAAGCTCAGACCGTCGGTGAAGCCTTAAGAAAAGAAAATCCCGATTTAGAAATCGTTTATAATTTTAGAGAATCTTTAGGAGACAAAAATCTCAATGATCCTCTCTGGCAAATGCCAGAAAAGGGGGTCTTTACCCAAGACTTTTTTGAAGATCTTGTGGCTTCCCGTGTGGATATGGTCGTTCACTCTTGGAAGGACCTGCCCGTCGAAGAGCGATCAGAAACTCTTATCGCAGCGACGCTTCCAAGAAAAGACCATCGGGATCTTCTTCTCCTAAAAAAAGATCGATGGCCCCGTATTCGGGGTTCTGGTGAAGTGGAAATTTTTTCTTCATCCCCCCGCCGAGCTTATAACTTGGAGGGATTTTTAAAAGAGGCTCTGCCTGCTCAAATTCAAAAAGTAATATTTCAGGCCGTTCGTGGAAATGTTCCAACAAGAATTCAAAAATTATTAAACAGTGATCATGTTGATGGTCTGATCGTCGCTAAAGCCGCTCTTGATCGTCTTTTAGAAGCTCCAGATGAAGAATATTCTGCGATGAAGAAAGATTTAAGGGTCGCTATTGAAAAGTGCCTTATCATGGTGACTCCTTTGGAGCGAAATCCCACGGCCGCAGCTCAAGGCGCATTAGCTATAGAAGTTAAAACCGGGCGCAAAGATATTCTAAGTCTTCTGGAAAAAATAAATTGTAAAAAAACTTTTGAGGCCGTCGTCGAAGAGAGAAATCTTCTTAAAGAATACGGCGGCGGGTGCCACCAAAAAGTTGGAATCAGCGTCAAGATTAGAGATTACGGAAAAATAGTTTACTCTCGGGCGTTGACCGATAAAGGCATAAAAATTGACAAGATTGATTTTTTCTCATCGAAGGAAAATATTGAAAAGGCCTCTTTAGATAGATTATTTCCCCCTGAAATTTCGAAGGCTCAGTGGTTCAGAAGAGAGGCCCTTGAAGTGAGTTTGCCCTCTGGCCCTCTTTGGATTTCAAAAGATGAGGCTCTTCCTAGAACGTCACAAATTCCCGTGGGAAGTAGACCGGTATGGGCCAGCGGATGGGAGACTTGGAAGAAATTGGCTCAGAGGGGAGTTTGGGTTTCTGGATGCAATGAAGGCCTAGGGGAACTGGAAGAAAATCAATTAGACCTCCTCTATGGGCCCCTAAAATGGACCAAGCTCAGCCATCTTGAGGGTCATCAAAGTACAATGAAAAATTTCCCCACATACAAGCTCATTCCTCTCGAGACTTGCCCCGATATTCGAGGTAAAACGCATTTTTATTGGATGAGTGGGTCGAGCTTTTTAAGGGCTTTAAAGGTCCATCCGCAGATTGAAGAAGCAAAGCATTTTTGTGGCCCAGGAAATACGTACGATATCATTTCACAGAAAGTTCCTGTGACGATTTTTCCAAAGTATGATCAATGGAAGGAAGCGGTTTTGAAATGAAAAGACTTCAACGACTTCGGTACTCGAAAAATTTGCGCGATCTCACCTCTGAGATTGATTTTACAGTGGGGCAACTCGTTCAACCTCTGTTTGTTGTGGAAGATCTTTTAAGAGACGAAGAGATCCCTGGCCTAGGGGACGTTAAGCGCCATTCTAAAGACTCACTCTTAAAACAAATTTCTAATGATTTAGAGAGTGGTATTCGCCAATTTATTTTATTTCAAGTTCCGGCAAAAAAATTAGACAGTGGCTTTAGCCACAAATATTCGAGTGAAGTTATTAGCCAGGTAAAAAAGGAATTTGGTCAAGCAATCACACTCTGGATAGATACATGCCTTTGTTCCTTGACCACACATGGCCATTGTTGTGTGTTGCGTGACAACGGAACTCAAAATCTAGAGGCTTCTTTAAAAGAGATAACTTCTCTGGCAAAAAGTTATGCTGAAGCCGGGGCCGATGGAATAAGTCCAAGTGATATGAATGACGGGCGTGTCTTGAAAATTCGAGAAGCCCTTGACGGAGCAAAAAATGGCTCCCTTGAACATATTCCTATAATGAGTTACTCCACAAAATTTTCGAGCCATTTTTATGGCCCCTTTAGAAATGCCGCCGATAGTGCTCCCCAGTTTGGTGATCGTTCCCAATACCAAATAGATGTCCGAAACAGGTCTGATGGGATTAATTCAAGTATCCGTTGTGCCCAAGAGGGGGCAGATCTTCTTATGGTAAAACCTGGAATGACATCTATAGATCTTATTAAACCCATCCAGGAGAAAACTGGATTACCAGTCGGTGCCTATCAAGTCAGTGGCGAGTTCGCGGCCTTGACAACCTTGAGTGAAAAGGGTCTCCTAAAATTTGAAAATGCCCTTTTAGAAACATGGCATGTATTTAAGAGAGCCGGTGCCCAATATATTATCACTTACGGAGCCAGACGGGCGAAATCCCTGGGAGTTAATTTATGAGTCTTTCTGATGAATATTTTGAGAGATCGTTAAAAGTTTCTCCCGGTGGAGTTCATAGTCCCGTTCGCGCCTTTAAAAGTGTCGATGGAAGGCCAATTTTTTTCAAAAGTGCCAGCGGGGCTTATTTAAAGTCTGTTGATAATAAAGAGTACATAGATTTTTGTCAGAGTTTTGGCCCTTTGATTCTAGGTCATCGTGACCCTGAGGTCTCTGGATATGTGAGAGAGGCCATCGAGACGGCTTGGAGTTTTGGAGCCTGTGAGCCCTATTCTTTAGAGTTGGCAGAATGGATCACTTCAAAATTAAATTTTATAGAAAAAATTCGCTTTGTGTCTTCAGGAACAGAAGCTGTGATGAGCGCTTTACGAGTCGCTCGTGCTGCGACAAAGAGAAATAAAATTCTAAAGTTTGAAGGATGTTACCACGGTCATGCCGATTCTTTGCTTGTCAAGGCGGGGAGTGGCCTGGCCGGCGAATCAACGTCTGATAGTGCGGGAGTGAGTGAAGCACAAGCCCGCGAGACTTTAACGGTTCCCCTAGATGACGAAAATGCTTTTTTAAAAGTATTCGAAACTCACGGAAAAGAAATTGCCGCTGTTATTTTAGAACCTTTGCCCGCCAATTATGGCCTCCTTATTCAACGTAAAGAATTCTTAGAAAATGTTGTCGCCACGGCGAGAAAGTACGGAGCTCTTGTTGTTTTTGACGAAGTTATCTCGGGTTTTCGCGTGGCTCTCGGAGGTATGGCCGAAATTCTTGGGATTCGCCCGGATCTCGTCACCTACGGAAAAATTATCGGCGGGGGCTTTCCCGTCGGTGCTTACGGGGGCCGAACAGATCTAATGAACCTTGTGGCGCCTCAAGGCCCCGTGTATCAAGCTGGCACACTGAGTGCAAATCCAGTGGGAATGCGGGCAGGCCTTGCCACTCTTAAGAAAATAGAAAAAGAAAATGTCTATTCGGTGCTCGAGAAACGAACGGAAAATTTTTGTAATGAGATAAATAGTATGGCCGCCACTATCAAAGCACCCCTGCAGGCTATTCACTACGGCTCGATCTTTTGGCTCCATAGGAAAACAGAAAAACCAATTCGAAGAATCACTGAAATCCCACCTGATCACAAACCGCAATTTGCGAAACTCTTCCACGCTCTTTTAACGCAAGGGATTTACGTTGCTCCCAGTGGATTTGAAGTAGGATTTTTATCTTTGGCCCACACCGATGAAATTTGTCAAAAAGCGCTTGTTGGTTTTCGAAGTGCGATTAAAGAGGTCTATGAAGTATAGTCGCATAGTTCTTATTTCGGCCTGGATTTTGATGACTATTTCTATGGCGTCTTGGTGGCTCATTTATGGTCTTAGGCAAATCGAAAAAAACGCAAGTCTTGCCAGTGTTCAGATTGTTCGAGGCGAAAGAATGCTTCATTGGGAAGGTCTTTCCCTCATCTTGCTCATTCTCGGCGGAGGATTAAGCCTCCTTTATTATTCTTTACGAGAATTTCGGAGAAATAAAGATCTCAAAGAATTTTTTGCTACATTGACCCATGAATTAAAAACCCCATTGGCGAGTTTGAGATTGCAAGTCGAGAGCCTTCAAGAAGATCTCGCTAATACCGAGCACTCTCGCCTTATGGAACGTCTGGCCGGAGATGCCGGTCGCCTAGAGCTTCAGTTAGAAAACGCGCTCTTTTTGGCAAGTCTTGGCGATTCTGACCAATTTCATATAGAGAACCTTGATCTTCGTGAAATAAGTGTGCAGCTTCAATCTCATTGGCCTGAAATTGAAATAGAGGTGCCCGAAAAATATATGGTGAAGGCTGATACTCGAGCCTTGGAAGGTGTTTTGAAAAATCTAATTCAAAATGCAAGAGTCCATGGTCATGCGACAAAAATAAAAATGATCGCCACCAAAGAGAAAACTCAAATTCATTTACGAGTCGAAGACAATGGAGACGGATTCTCTGGGGATACAGGTGGGTTGGGCCAGCTCTTTAAAAGACACACTTCTCATAGCGGAAGTGGAGTGGGCCTCTATCTTGCAAAAACCCTGACTGAGAAAATGCAGGGCAAAATTGAATTCGAATCAAAAGCCAAAAATGGATTTACAGCACGATTGACATTAAGGGGTGCCCTTTGAACCACCTGCTTCTCGTTGAAGATGATACTTCCCTAGGTCAGACCCTTCAAGAACGCTTAGAGCGAAATGCGTATAAAGTTTCTTGGGCCAAAACGTTAAGCGAGGCTCGAAAAAAAATTAAAGAAGAGCGGTTTGAACTTATAATCTTAGACGTGGGCTTACCCGATGGATCGGGTTTTGAGTTTGCCCGGGAAGTGAAAAAAACACGTTCGGCCCCGTTTATTTTTATGACGGCCCTTGCTTCTGCCCCCCAGAGACTTGAAGGTTTTGAAATTGGTGCGGAAGAATTTATTCCTAAACCTTTTCACCTAAAAGAAATTTTAATTCGCATCAAACACGTCTTAGACACCCATGCGAGTCGAAAGCAAATCAAGGTGGGTACGCGCTTAATAGATTTTCAAAGTCAGGCCATCATTGATGAAAAAGGGCGGTCAGAGTACTTACCTCCCAAGGACTTTAGCCTTTTGGAATTGCTCATTAATGCATCACCTCGGGTGGTAAGTCGAGATGAGATTTTAGAGACGCTCTGGGGTGCAGAAAAATTTCCTACCAATAGAACTGTTGATAACGTCATTGTTCGCCTAAGGAGTCAATTGGGCGATACTCAAAATATTCGATCAGTCAGAGGTGTGGGTTATCAATGGGTAGGAGAGAAGTCATAGATGGCTAACGAAAGGTTTGTGTACGCAGTTCAAGGCCAGGCTCAAAATATTCCTCCGATCTGGTTTATGCGTCAAGCCGGTCGATATCATCGTCATTATCAAAGGCTTCGAGAAAAATATTCTTTTATGCAACTTTGTAAGGAGCCTGAGCTTGCCGCCCAAGTCGCTCTCGGCCCCATTCAAGACTTCGACTTTGATGTGGCTATATTATTTAGTGATCTTCTTTTTCCCCTTGAGGCCTTGGGGATGGGTTTAGAATATGGTGAAAAAGGCCCACAGTTAGAATGGCAATTGAGACCAGAGAACTTGGCAAGACTCAGAACCGTTGACGATGCTCTCCCTCAACTTAGGTTTCAACAAGAAGCCATGAGACTCACGAGGGCAGAATTAAAACCTGACAAGAGTCTTATCGGTTTTGTCGGTAGTCCATGGACACTTTTTACCTACGCAGTTCAGGGCAAACACGACGGAAATCTTATAGAGAGTAAAAAACACCTTCCGCTTTTTTCGCATTTTTGCGAAACGTTGATTCCTCTTCTCATAGAAAATATTCGTCTTCAACTCAATGGAGGAGCAGAAATCGTTATGCTCTTTGATACGGCCGCAGGAGAATTAGGGCCTAGTCTTTTTCAAGAGGAGATTGTCCCTCAATTAACAAAGCTTGCTTATGCCTTTCCTCAAAAATTGGGTTATTATTCTAAGGGCACCCAGCCCACTTATTTTACGAACGATTTTTTTAAAAGTGGATTTTTAGCCGGAGTGGGCTTTGACCATAAGTGGGATCTTCCGACAAAATTAAAGGAGAACCACCGAGGTTTTATTCAAGGGAATTTCGATCAAGCCCTCCTTTTTTCTCCCGTAGACGATTTTAAAAGGTACGTAGAAGATTATCTAAAGTCTTTTTCTACTCTTCCGGTAAAATCCCGAGCCGGATGGGTGTGTGGATTGGGTCACGGTGTTCTCCCACAGACCCCTGAGGATAACGTACGAAGATTTGTTGATACAGTAAGAGAACGCCTGAAATGACCCAAAAAGATTTATTTAAAAAATACGATGTTCCGGCCCCGCGATACACAAGTTACCCCACGGTCCCTTATTGGGAGACAACCCCCACCACCATAGAATGGATTGAATCCCTTAATTCTGCTTTTGAAAAGCCTACGGCAAGTTGGGCAATGTACCTCCATCTTCCTTTTTGTGAAACCCTCTGCACATTTTGCGGTTGTAATACAACAATTACAAAAGATCACAAACGGGAATCTGGATACAGTTCTCTTATCCACAGAGAGTTCTCTTACTATATGGAAAAGTTACCTCAGCTCAGAAAGCGCCCTTTAGAAGAAATGCATTTGGGTGGTGGGACTCCAACATTTTTTTCTCCCGACAATTTAAAAATGCTTTTAGCACCTATTTTAGACCAGATTAAAGTCAGTGATAAAATAGAACGGTCTATCGAAGTAGACCCCCGAAGAACGACAGTGGAACATCTTAAAGCGCTCAGAGAGCTGGGATTTAACCGCGTGAGTATGGGAGTCCAAGATTTCGACCCTGAGGTGCAAAGACTTGTTAACCGCATTCAGCCTTATGAAATCACTGCAAATTTAACTCGGGCCTCGAGAGATTTAGGATTTAATTCGGTAAACTATGACTTAATCTACGGTCTTCCAAAGCAAACGGAAGAATCTATTGTCGCGACGGTCAACAAAACTGTGGAATTAAGACCAGATCGCATTGCTCTATATAGTTACGCCCATGTCCCGTGGATTAAACCCGCACAAAGATTATTTACTGAAGAGGATTTGCCGGCGGGGGCTGAAAAACGAAAACTCTACGAGTTATCCCGTTCGATTTTGACCGCTGTCGGATATATAGAAATCGGCATGGATCACTTCGCTCTCCCTAGTGACACTCTCTACATCGCCGACAAAAATAAAGGGCTCCACAGAAATTTCATGGGCTATACAAGTCGAAGAACAGATGTCCTCCTTGGTTTAGGCGTAAGTGCTATTTCTGAGGCGCCCAGTTGTTTTCATCAAAATGAAAAAGTGCTCACTGTCTACGAAAGACGCGTGGAGGGGAGAGAAATCCCCACGGCCAGAGGTCATCGCTTAAATGCAGATGATATGGCGGCGCGAGAACAAATCCTTTCTCTTATGACAAAATTTGAAACTGTCTTAGAAGAATCGCAAGTTCAAGACGTCAAAGAATTTCTGCGGCCTCTTTTTGAAGATGGCTTGGTTCTTCTGAAAGGGAATACTCTCTTGGTGCCCCAAGAGGGGAGGCCTTTTTTAAGAAATGCTTGTATGGCTCTAGATCGGCGGCTGAGAAAGAACGCCCCTCAAACTAAAATATTTTCTCAGGCTCTCTAAAATGAAAAAAGTGATCGTTATCGGAGCCGGGTTTTCGGGAATGGCTTCGGCTTATTTTTTGTCTAAAAAAGGCTACGAGGTGGAGGTCTTTGAAAGACAAAGAGCACCAGGGGGCCTCATTCGGACAATACAAACAGAGTGGGGTCCATGCGAGACCGCTGCCAATGGAATTTTAAATTCTAAAATTTTCGAAGAACTGGCTTTAGACGTGGGTATTAGGCTCCGCGGGACTCAAGCCCTAAGTAAGAGACGTTATATTTTTAGAGGGGGTTTAAAAAGGTGGCCCCTCACTATTTTTGAAACTCTAGCCATGTCCCTGAAATTTATTTTTTCTACGAAGCGGCCAAGAGAAGAAGAGACTGTACAAAATTGGGGCCAGAGAGTTTTGGGTGAACCCGCCACCCGCTATCTTCTTAGCCCTGTCCTTCAAGGAATCTACGCCGGAGATATCTCCAAAATGAGTGCTTCGCTTATTTTGAAGCGCTTTTTCAATAAGCAAAAAAAGGCGAAGCCTAAAATTCGGGGATTGGTCAGCCCTGAAGGAGGGATGGAAGAGTTTTTCACTAAAACTGAAAAATATTTGAAGGGTCGAGGGGTAAAGTTTTTTTACGGTGAATCATCTAATCTAGAGACTGACCAAAATAAATCTATTTATGTGTTGGCAACGTCTTCAAAAGACGCCGCAGAGATTCTAAAGTCAAGAGATTCAGAATTGGGAGGGGCGCTCGGGAGTGTTGAGAATCTCTCTTTGGTGAAGGTGACGGCATTTTTTAAAAATACTCTAAGAGAGATCAAAGGTTTTGGCGTTCTCTTTCCGCGAGATCAAAAAGTGAGTGCCCTAGGCGTACTTTTCAATAATTTTATTTTCGACGGGGCAAAACACCTTCTCTCGGAGTCTTTCATATATGGTGGAGCTTTGGAAAATGAAGCTGCAAAATTTGAAGAGGCTGCTATTTTGAGAAAAATTAAAGAAGATAGAGCAAAAGTCTACGGTGGTCAGACCAACATTGAAGGGTTTCACCTAATCCGGTGGCCCACGACACTTCCCCATTACACAGTTCAATTAGAAAAAAAGTTGAGAAATGTTCTTCCTCATCTGGATAAACTAGAGAAAGAAGGTATTTTTGTGATTGGTAATTTTCTAGGGGGAATTGGGTTGTCCCAACTCTTAGAAAGAGCAGCTGAGCTCCCAAGGCGGATTGGAGAACTCCATGGCTAAGAAGATCGGCGTCTTACTTGTAAATTTAGGCACTCCTGAGGGGCCTACTGCAGATAAAGTAAAGCGCTACCTGAAAGAATTTCTTATGGATCCTCTGGTTATAGACATCGCGTACCCACTTCGTTGGTTTCTTGTGAATCAAATTATTCTTAGAACCAGACCTGAAAAATCTGCCGAGGCCTACAAGAAAATTTGGACCGAAGAGGGCTCTCCACTTCTCATTCATACTCTCGCGTTAGCAAAAAAAGTCCAAATTGAACTTGGAGAAAAATATAGCGTTGAACCTGCGATGAGATATGGGGTTCCTTCAATCAAGTCAGGGCTCGAAAAATTAAAACAAACCCAAGTTGACAAAATTTATGCCTTTCCTCTCTATCCTCAATACTCCTTGGCGGCGACGCAGTCCTCAATTAATGAATGTGTAAAAGAGATGAAAAGCCTTGGAATGATCCAAGAGTTGGAATTTATTCCACCGTTTTATGAAGAACAAAATTTTGTTGCTGCCTACAAAGACGTAATTCAAAGAGTTATTTCAAAAAATAGCCCTGAGCAGCTTATTTTTAGCTTTCATGGGGTACCTGAAAGACATGTAAGAAAGACCGATCCCGATAAAAACCATTGTCTCACTAAAACTTCTTGTTGCGATCGCATCACTGAAGCCAATAAGAATTGCTACAGGGCCCAGTGTTTTGCCACAGCAAGGGCCCTCGCTAAAGAGTTAGGTTTAAGTAAAGAGCACTATCACGTCAGCTTTCAATCTCGTCTTGGGCGAACTCCTTGGATCAAACCATACACCGATATTTTATATTCTGAACTTGCGGCGAAGGGAATTAAGAGAATCGCTGTAGTATGCCCATCTTTTGTTGCTGATTGTTTAGAGACTCTTGAGGAGGTGGCTATTCGGGGGAGAAATGATTTTATAAAGGCAGGAGGAACAGAACTTCAGTTTGTGCCTTCTCTAAATTCACAAGACTTGTGGGTTAAAGGAGTAACAGAAATAATTAGAGGGGCCGATCTACGAGTTTGATAAAACTAGATCAACTGCTCCTTCGACGACGGCAAAATCGTGGGGAACAGGGTCATTAGCCAACATATTGCTGATTCTTAAATAAAATATTGAATATAATCCGTAGATAGCATGATTAATATTTTCTTCTCTGACTTCGCCTTTTGCAACGCCTTCAACCAAAATACCTCTAAAGTAGTCACCAAGACGAATGTAAAAATTTGCTATGCCAACACTGGGTGCATTGCGATCGGGAGCCAAAGACATCAAATGAATGAATCTGGCCACTGATCGTCGCTCGTCACAAATACGAGAGTATTCTTTTATAAAATAGAGAATCCTGTCTTTAGTGGTACCAGGTTTGCGAACGGCTACGTCGAGCTGACCAATGACTTCTTCAAAGCAAGTTTCAGCCAAACGTTTATAGAGTTCGTCTTTACTCTTG
>Ga0206917_1188_pt1 | contig 14274 bp, 15 predicted proteins | sample Alteio_BWOrgHeat_68_FD_152931 | JGI IMG/M metagenome (GOLD analysis project Ga0206917, IMG submission 152931) | Enriched cells from forest soil in Barre Woods Harvard Forest LTER site, Petersham, Massachusetts, United States -... | ecosystem: Environmental > Terrestrial > Soil > Temperate forest >...
GGCCCGGATCATAGGTCGCAGCCACGGTACCGGTCACTTCACTGAGGGCAAAGAGTTTTCCGCTACTAGCCCCAAAAATAACAAGACCTTTGAAGAGAACGGGTTGAGTGGGAATTCCAAATTTTTCTTCGAAAGAATACTTCCATTTTTGGACGCCGGTTTTTTTATTAAGGGCATAAACATTTTGGTTAATTGATGAATAAAAAAGTGTCTCACCGTCTATTGTTACGGGAGTTGCTCCTCCATCTTCTAAGCGCCACTGAATTTGGCCGTCACCCCGACTTAGACAATAGAGAGAACCGTCATAGCTTGAAACCCAAATATTATTTTCATCGACAACGGCGGTGGCATCAACGTCGACAAATTTTAAGTTGCCGTTGAGTTTTCGTTCCCAAAGCATTGTCCCATCTCGTGAATTGATGGCGACTAAGAATCCATCAGAAAAACCTTCATAAAGAGTTCCCTTAAAAAAGGTGGGGCGAGCGCCTCCCCTAATGCTGAGAGAGCTTGACTCTCCCCTATTGTAAAACCAAAGCTGCTTTCCGGTTTTTGAATCAAGGGCGTAGAGAATATTATTTCCGGCGAGAAAATAGACTACGCCTTCTTCAACCAAAGGTTGACCGAGGGTTTCTGCACGAGTCGGAAAAGTCCAAATGATTTTACCCGTTCCCTTATTGACGCCATAAAATTGCCCGTCGCTGGCACCAAAGAAAAGTAAATTCCCTGAAGTTGCCGAACCAGAATTCACTCCGTTGACAACGGGGTTACGCCAGAGAAGGCGACCGGTTTTTTTATCTAAGGCAACAAAGCTTTCTACGGCATTTCCTTGATAAAGAGTATTTTCGTCGACGACTGGGGCTGTGCGCTCATCGTGACGATACCCGTAAAAATCTTTGCTTAGGGTACTTCGAATCCACTCTACTTTAAAAGCAACATGGCGTTCAGTTGGAGCCGTAGCACAACCTTGAGTTAGAATTGCCAAAGCTACGAGAAGTGCACTCTTCATTTATGATTGGCCCTGCTTCAAAGCCTGAAGATATTTTTTCGCCGCTTTAACTGAATCTCGATCTGACAAAAGAGCTTCAAGTCGCTGAACATCGTGAGATTTAGTGGCCTCTTTTTCAAAGGCTGAAACTTGATCTCGCGGCTGCATTTGAAGGGGAATTTTTAAATTAATATGAAACTTTGTTGCCAAAGATTCGAGCAATTGTTTTCGCTCTGCTTCGGCAGCATCAAATCGGCCATAAATTTCCATGGCCTTATCTTTTTGGTTTAACTTTTCATAGCAAAGAGCTTGTTTAATAAGTGAATTGGCTTGAAAGGGCCCCATGGTTTTATCGTCGATAATCTTTTGCCATTGGGTTACGGCTCGGGCGCAATCCCCTTTTGATTCATAGGCTAAACCCAAACCCTGGAGAACCAGGCCTCGGGTGGCGGGGTGATTTGCTACCGTTGAAGCCGTTGTCAAAACCGAGATTGAATCGTCATACTTATTATAATCGTGGTAGATGCGGGCTAAATCTAAAGCCGCTATGACCGAACTCTGGGTTTTAGGAAATCGTGTAATGACATCTTTAAGTTGATCGATCGAATCTTTGTAATCGACATCGATCTTTCCGGTGGGCACCGCCGCGGCTTTTGCATCTTTAATGGGCTTCCCCTGGGCATCGGCCTTGGGAACCTCAAAGCTTTGGTCGACTTTATTCAAAGTTTTTTCAGCTGAAAAAAGGGTCTCGGCTGCGGCGTCTTCTTGTTTTGCGGAATAAGTCCCTATTCCAGCCCAAGCCAACGCTAAAACCGCTATTAAAACCAGGCTCCCCAATAAGGGCTTTCTGTTATTATAGGCCCATTCACTGAACCGGTGCATATTTGAAATGAATACGTCGGGGCCCCGAATATCTTCTTTTGTTAGCTTTTCCACAGAAATCGTCCTTTTCCTAAGTTTGTTTCCAAAAAGTAGATAAGTCATTTGAAACTGTCAATGAGTTTAAGTATATGTCTTCTACTATCATTTCAAGATCGTATGTATTGCTCGTGTGGCGGAATTGGTAGACGCACAGGACTTAAAATCCTGGGCTCCTCACGGGGCGTGCCAGTTCGATTCTGGCCATGAGCACCATTAAAAAATCCCGCCCCGCAGGGGTCGGGATTTTTTATTGGATCTACCCCATTAACAGGGGCAATAGGTTTTTGTAAGATTTCTCGATTAACCACAATGTCTCTTTTTTTCTCCTCGTGGCGGCAGTCGTTTCTCAAAGTACGCGTCTTAGTGGTGTGACGTTGGAGTTTAGTTTTCCAATTCTCACTACTTGAGCCTTCGATTCTAAATACCCAGGAGCCAGGTGAGCGTACCTTAGCGTCATCATGGTGAGGAATGGCCAAGAAAAGTTTGTAGATCATTTAGGCGCCCGGTGTTTCATTAGAACTTCAAAAACCTCGTCATATGGCCTACCTGGGGTTCGAATCTCACCCTCTTCGTCACGGGGCAAAAGGTCTCAAAGTTTCGGGCAAACATCCTTTAGAATTTTTTGTCCAACTTTCACAAAGGCGGGTTTGGCAGATTTGTCTCGTGGGTCCCCATAATTTATCAATATAGAGCTTTCTATTTTTTTACATGGAACTTTCTTCCTAAGTCCGTCTTGAATCATCCCGATTATTGAGGCTAGACCGTTGAGTTGAATTTTTTGGTCATCCTTTAATTGAGACTTAGTGGCGACCTTCTGTGCATCATTTTTAGCTCGATCAAGGGACGAGCTTTCCCGCCAAGTTTTGTAGATGTTTTGAAGCTCGACATCCTCTTGTGCAAATAAAGGTATAGTGCGAAGAATAAGAAAGGCGACTACAAGAGTCTTTCTAAGCCAGGCGGCAAGCATTTTTTGTCTCCTCCAATCTGCCCTTCGATTTTCCGTCCAAGATTGAGGGCGGCCGGTACGTATACAGAGATTACGTTGCGCCGGGAATTTTCGTTTTCCGGAGGCACCGGAAAATTCAACTTCATATAAGAGGCAAAAGTATTAGGAAAGTCCCTCGTCATCTTAAAATCATCGGCCCCCAAATTAACACCCCTTGAAGATATAAATTGTCTTAGAGTCAAAATGATGCTCCCGGGGGCGACGTTGAAACTTAATACCGTTAACGCCTGAATGAGAGCTTCCATATCTAAATCTTTGGGAAGTTTACCTTTCACACTCTTAACTCCAGTTTCAATAACTTGGTGATTAGTTTTAAAAAGAATGGCGGCATAAATTAAATTTTGTATGGGATTGTTGGGAGGCATCATCGCCGCGCATCTCAACTTAGTTTCAGTGGGAAGAGGTTTAAAATAAGGAAGAATGGCCGTGCATTTTGAAGAACTCTGGGCCTTCTTCAAGAAAGTATCAAAATAAGAATCATTAACGGCTTGAATAAGATCTCCAGTGAGTTGGCTTATTCCCGCATCCATATTTCTACCTAGAGCATTAACATGAAACCCTGATTCAAGAGCCAAGCTGGGGAAGATTTCATCTTCTGGAATTTGAAAACATTTCGCCACTTTCGAAAAAGAATTATACACAAACGAGAGATACTTCTCGGAAAGACAGGGACGGGCCTGATTTTTCTTTGGGTACGAGGTTAGGGTAGCGCAGGTACCGGCAAAGCCCGGATCCGGGAATCTTCTTTGAGCCCCTAATATACAAAATGGGTCTATCGCATGTGAATCTTTGCTGACAACTAGGCTAGTCTTTTTTGGCAAACTTTTTTCTAAATAGCTATTTTCAGTTGTGCAAACCTCATAGGGTGAAGTTTGTGGTTCCGTCCGCAAGGCGCAAGCACAAGGGGCGTTGGGCACTGAGTTCAGAACATTGGTGCCATGGCGATTAAGATCTATAACTTTATCTACGGCTTTTTTTGTTGTTGTCTGCGCTTCCTCTTGATCTTCGGCAGTAATGACATCTTCAACGTGAGCTTGAGCGATCAGTCCAAGAAATAGAATCACCAACCCAATATAGGTCATGGAGTCTTGCGACTTTTGACTTTAGTTTTTACCGAACTTGGACCTCTTGTTATTTTAGTATAAAGGTCACAAATATCTTGGAGCTGTAAGACTTTGGGGGAATTTGTATTTACATCTGAAGCTTCAAGAAGGGCGGAGTAGAAATAGACTTTACTTTCGTTAAGTTCCGTTTTTGTAAGATAAATAAGCAATTTCTTAGCAAGTCCCGCCGTTCTTTTATCCACTGGAGTGGATAATTCGTAGTAAAGATAAGAATCCAAATAAGTTCGCTCAATAGAACGCAGGTCATCTACTTTAACTTTTTGAATATTTTTTGAATAAGGCCACTTCACGGCTTTACACTTATCTGCATTGGCCGTGAACGAAAAAATTAAAATAGCAGATAAAATTCCCATTTCTATTTGCATGATTCATCTCCTAGGTCGATAGCGTATCGGTCCCCTTCTTCGAACTGTCTGTAAATAATTTTTTCTCCAAGGCCACTTAGCTTATTCGACAAGAAGCGTGTGGGGACATACACGCGTTTGACACAAGGATTGTATTTGAGCAAGTTTTCAATAAATTCAGCAGTTCGTCTCGGACAGTACGAACCCTCGCCATCAGTTTCTTCATGGAGCCTATCTTGTGGCTGATTGGCGACTATAGGTTTAGGGTTAATGTCATCAACAATATCCTGCTCAATTATAGGAGTTAAGGTCGACTTTAAATCTTTGAGAAAACTAACGGAATTTTGTTTGTAGTATTTTGCCATTATGTCTTTGTTCTGCAAATTATACTCATCAGTAAATATAAAAAGAGAGGTTTCTGCGCATTTAATGCAAACTTGAGATTTGTTTTCTTCTACGGGGTTTGGATCAACCAAATTGAGGTGGGCATGGCAGGCTTTTGCAAAAGTAAAAAATTCCGTTTTGTACTTTTCGATTTGGGTAGCGGAGGCCTTATCAACGGCATCAAAGATATCATGAATATTACTCGTTGGGCCGTAGGAATTATATCCTCCTATCATTCCCCTCCCATTCGGTGAGCCATAGGGACTTGTCATCATACCGTTGGAATTATAAGGGTAATACCCTCCGCCGGGATAACTACCGGACATCATCTGACTGTTCTGGGGAGTTGGTCCTGTGCTATTCTTGACGGCGTCGGATTTTTCCAATTTCTCGACTCTTTCTTGGCAGCTTTTTACAGCGCTCTTGATTTCGGTATCAGAAATTTTAGCAAATTCATCGGGTGTTGGTTCGTAGATATTATCTCTTAACTCTCCAACACCACCATACATATAGTCATTAAGCGCCATCTCGACTTGGGCTGATTGAGTCATGACTTGATCGAGATCGGGCCTTCTTTCGTAAGATTTTCGATCTAAAATGGTTATGGCTTTTTCAAGTCCTCTGGGATCTCTACAAGAATAGGCCTCCGAGGAAAGCTGGTCAAAGCACCCCTCTAAGACATTCTGAGAATCTCGTATTCGGGTTGCGATTGAATTATAAGGATTAGTTGGTCCATATAATTCCCGCTCGGGTACACCGGTGTCTTTACTCATGCGTTTAAGTTCTTGATCTAACTCGTCTCTAAGTTTGGCTACGAGCTCCTTGAGCTGACCTCGAGACAAATCATTTACAATAGGCTTCTTGGTTAAGTTGTTCATATGAGATGCTTTCCGATTGTTACCGCGTGTCACATGTGGCTCACTGTAACCGCAGACCATATCTTCATGCTTGAAATTAGCTGTATGAGTTGCGATTGGCTTCAGGTAAGTGAGGCCATCTTTGGAGGTAGAATCGATTTTGTAATCTTTGATGACATTTTGAATTTGCTGCCGGCATGAATTCGAATCCTCTGAATCGCAGTTTTCTTTTTGCTGGTATTTTTCAGATTTTACTGAAGCAAGAGTATCATTCCTCACCCAGCCCACGCTTCCACTGGAACTTCTAATCAAAGTCCAGCCCGAGGCATTGCAATCTAAGGTTCGGTTGATTTCTGTGTAGGCTTCTCCGCTGTCGATTGCTCCAACGGGGGCGCCGTACCCGGACCTTGAATTCTCCCCGGCGGAGTCTTGACGAAAATCTGACGAGTCACATAGCAGCGGTGCTGAAACTAGGGGCAAAGTTCGCGTTACATATGGGACCTTCACAAAATTAGAATTAGATTTAGAGGAGGAAGAAAAGCCACCGGAACTCTTATTCACTGATGGTGAGGAAACTGATGATGTTAATGACCTCCTGTTAGAAACAGCCGGCACAGATGAACTAGCGACTAAGGCGGTGGCTGCCCCCGAGCTCGAAGATTTATTTACTGCCGCAGTAATGTCGCTCTGATATTTTTGGACAAAGAAGCCGAAGTAATTGACTTGAGGCAGTCGATTTTCCTCTTTAGCTTTTTCGGCCAGCTTTTCAGATCTCCCTAAGTTATAGAGGGTCGCTAAGAGTTCTGGATTTTTTGAAATATCAAACCCTTTGGCTTTGTAATCGTCTTGGGCCTTTCTAATTATTTCTCCAGCCACCCGGATAGAACCCAAAGGGTCCAAGATCTCTTCTCTTAACTGATCTGCGGTTTTTGGCTGGCGGTGTTCAAGTTCGGCTGCGTGTGCTTCAGCAGCTTCGGCCGTGTCTAAATGGATCTGACCGAACCCAAAACTGAATTGTCCTTTGCCGGGTAGACTTGTTACCCCTTTTTGAGCTAGATAATTCTCAAGATCGTTTTTTTTTCCAAAGGTCAAATAGTCCATGTAGCTATTTTTCTTATTAACGTTCAGTGAGTTTTCCGTGAGTATAGACGCTGCAATGGCCACAGGATCCACGTTCATTCGTTTTGCAGTGGCCATAATTTCGTCGTGAACTTTAGGCTCTTTCATGAAAGCTAAGATTTCGGGACTCGGACGTCGCCAAGTACCGTCACTTTCTCTCAAAGAAGTGCAATAGCTATCTCGTTCGCAGAGCTCTTTGTACTTTGCTTCATCGTCGTTGGCGACAACGGCGGGACTCGCTAGAAGCAAAAAAAGAAAAATCCTACAAAAGCTCACATATATAGATCGGATTTTTGAAAATATTATTTAAAATTTTAGGGTATCAGGACCAAAGTCTTACTCCGATTTGCGCATAACCTCTAATGGGTGAGTTTTGCAATGCTATCATTTGCGTAGGTTCGGAAACATACTCTGACTCATCGTTTCGGACGTGGACCCAATCGTTTTTGGCTATTTTTCTTCTAGGATTTTACCGTTGTTGTCTTTAATATGACTTTCCCTTGCTATGGTGAATAGCTTGCCTTTCAGGCTTTTTAGGCGACACGAACCGCCTCTTTTAGGATGCCATCTTTTAGTCTTGGATGAAGGGATTGAGGTGTGCCCAGGTCAACTTTGCATTTTAATTTTTTTTCTAAATAATATCTGAGATCAAAAAGCTCTTCTTTTGCCCGTGCATAGTATTCCTTAAAGCTAAATACTATGGTTGGTGGAATTATTTTATTGTCTAGAGAATTCTGTTTCGACCCTGGATTTTTTTCTAAGGCCCCGTGGTCGATCTGGTGAGCCTGGTATCGCCTTGAAGTCATGCACCCGATACTCAAAAGAAATCGCAAAAAGACCTAAATAACTGCCTCGTAAAAACCGAGAGGGGTATATGAGGGACATTAAAATGAAATTTTTGCGGGCATTGGTTCTGACTCAATTTTTTTCACTTTTACTTACTATAAATGCGTGGGCCACGTCGACCCCAAGTCCAACACCAACACCTAAACCCACTCCAGTACCTGGAGTCTACACCTGGCATGTTGACCCTCAGAGAACCGGCCTTAATAGTTCTGAGATAGCCCTCACTCCAAGTACGGTGAACGCCACTAAATTCGGTAAACTTTTTTCTGTATCAGTAGACGGCCACGTCTATGCCCACCCACTCTATGTTGCAAAAGTAAATATGGGTAGTGCGGGTATTCACAACGTCACTTATGTAGCCACAGAACACGATAGTGTTTATGCCATCGACGCCGATTCGGGGGGAACGCCACTTTGGAAAGCAAGCTTCATAAATTCGGGATCTGGCATAACAACAGTTCCGAACACCGATCTAAAATGCTCAAACATAAGTCCAGAGGTCGGAATTACAAGCACTCCTGTCATTGATCCGAGCTCTTCGACAATATATGTCGTTGCTAAAACTAAAGAGAATGGAAGTTACTTCTTCAAACTCCACGCACTGGATCTTGCCACAGGTGCGGAAAAATTTGGAGGACCGAAAACTTTAACGGCTTCAGTTTCAGGAACGGGGGACGGCAGTAGCGGTGGAGTTGTTTCTTTTGACGCATTTACGGTAAATCAACGATCAGCTCTTTTATTGAATCAAGGCGTTGTTTATATTGCTACGGCTTCACACTGCGACAACGGCCCTTATCATGGTTGGATATTAGGATACAATGCCACAACTCTTGCCCAAAGTTATGTTTTCAATACAACTCCCAATGGAAGTGACGGCGGTATTTGGATGTCAGGTGGCGGCCCTGCCGCTGACTATTCAGGGAATATCATTGTTGGAGTGGGTAACGGAACTTATGATTCTTCAAATGAATATGGTCAGTCAGTCATAAAATTGACCTCAGGACTTCAAGTCCTTGACTGGTTTACCCCCTATAATCAGGCTGCACTTTCTGCGGTGGATTCTGATATGGGAGTTGGAGTGTCTATTGTTTTGCCCAAGCAAGCTGGCGCCAATCCTCACCTCACATTTGGCTACGGAAAAGCAGGAAAACTTTATCTTCTCAATCGGGACAACATGGGTAAATACAACGGATCTAACGACAATCAAATTGTACAAGTTGTGCCTGGGGTTGTTCACGGACAGACTTTGAGCAGCGGGGCTTATTGGAATAGCTACTTATATTTTGCCGGAAACAATGGTCCACTGGTTCAATTTCAATTGACCAACGGACTTCTGTCAACATCTCCAGTCCATTCGGATACTTCGTTAAATTACCCATCTCAAGGTTCCACCGTTGAGATTTCTTCAAACGGCAATTTGACACCCATTGCTTGGACGATCGTAGGTGGAGGAACAAGTGCCGCAATCTTGCGCGCAAATGATGGCACTAATGTTTCAAAAGTTCTATATAACAGTAGCACTGCAGGGGTCACACTTCCCAACTCCGTTAAGTTTACAAGTCCTCTCATCGTAAATGGGAAAGTTTATATTGGGACCCAAAGCACTCTTGAAGTCTTTGGATTACATTGAGGAGAACCTATGAAGAATGAAACGAAAAAAACAAATATCCAAGAATGGGTCAAACCAGATTTCGAAGAAATTCCGCTTAACGCCGAAGTCGCAGCCTACGCTTCAGCAGATCTTTAGACGACTATTCCTCGAGGTCTTCGGGCGTAATTTTGAGGTCCCGCCCCACATGAACTTGGTTTTAGGTGCGGGACAGCCTTATCGAACTTTAATGATGAAACTACATTTCCATTACTATCGGAGTACACAACTCTGATAAATTTAGAATCAAACCCGTAGTAACTGTAAAGGGCGAGGGCGGCTCGCACGTTTTGTCCTTGGTAAGTTGTTTGATACCCGCAAGCGGCCATGGCAACGTAATCGCCAGCCCCGGCTATTTCGCCTGCTGCCGCAAATACAAAAAATGACAGCGATATAAAGATTAATTTCAGAGTTTGCCTTTTCATTTTAATTTCCCCTCGTAACTGTGTCAATTGCTCTTCAGAACATTCGTCCTTGTGTAGCAGGGAGTTTAAAGAAAAGACACTAAAGTGGACTTATCTGGAGATGTGGAAAAGTCAGGATGAGTGACCCGAAAACAACAAAAGCACTAGACGCTTGAAAGCATGGCTACGCCTTGTCCTGTAAAAACAAAGAGAAGATGAAATTGTAGTTGATTTAAGCGCGAGTCTTGTGGCGCTGTGAAGGCTGTTCAGGAGTCTTCCGACCCTCTGAACGTTTTTCGAAATAATGAGAAATAAAAATGACAATCGTCATTAAAACCACGCCTGCCACTATTACTCCAAGAGTTTCCATTAAAATTTTCTCTCCAATTCAATTCCAGAAACTAAAAATATTATACCACAAATCATCCAAATAGAGCTATCGATCAATAAATTGAACGCCGACTCTCTAGCCTCAAACTTAAGATACATAGGACCAAAAACCATTAGCAAAATGCCAATTTCTCGAACGCTTTCACCCCAATACGCTATCCTGGATTTCTTATGTGCTACCATGACTCCTCTTTCGCTAAAAAATCATTGCAAAAAAAGTGACATCCCGAAATGCATTTTCTTTCGATTTGAGGTGAGGCTACGGACAGTTATCCGGATATAGCCGGATAATATTGGACTGTAATGATTTTTAATGTCCAAAAATTTTTAGGGCAGGTCGAAATTTAATGCCCTTCCATCTAGCTTTTCACTTTGTAATTGAGCACAAGAACGCCGTTCTTGTTGGTTCTGGATTCGCCGCAAGCATCATCAGGCCATCGAGAGTGAGAAATGAAATGAGGATTAATTTTCTCATAGTGCCTCCTGTTCATCCTTTTTTAGGGCCTTGACGCCGCGATGCACCACATATATAAGCTTACTTCTTATCCACCAAGGAGATTATTGATGTTTAAAAAATCCTTTGTTCTATTTCTGCTATTATTTGGAATACAGTCTCTTGCTAGTGAATCAACTTTCTTCTGCAAACCCAATGGATTGGGCCGACAAGATTATCATTCTCTCCTGCGATTTACGGTTATTAATGACAATGACGGAATAAGACTGAAGAAAGACACTTTTGGTATGAGACCAAGTCTTCCAGATTTTAACGAGTTAAAGTCTGGTGCAAAAGTTTCAAACAATCCTGGTCCTGGTGGCGGATGGATTTTTCAAGTTGGCCAACAGCACGGAGAACTCGTCTGGCTTATGGTCTCTCCAGCCATGGGGAATTTACCTATAACTGCTGGTCTTGAAGTTTTTCAAAATGAAACTTCCGTTGGCGCTTCAAATTTTTCTTGTGTGCTACATTAGGAAAATTTACCAAAGCGTTTCTTAACTCAAAAGCCCATCCAACGTCGCGGCGATGGGGCCATTTCTCTCTGTTACGCGATCGTGGCCCTTTACTCCGAAGAGTTTATAGACGGTGTTTACGACCGATGCGCAGCTGAGGTAGTCGCTAGATTTGTAGACTTGAATAAGATCTGTTCTCGGTGTCAATGTTGAGAAATCAAAGGGCCTTCCCATGACTTTGACATTCTTTGGGTCTAAAGTTTGATGAGCGCCAGAAAGAATCTCATCACTTTTTTGATTATCTGAGGCTCCCAAACCATTCCACCCCGAATGCCCTTGCCGCCAATAAGTATGGAATTAGACAAGACGTTGTGGTCTGTCCCCGTGTTATCGACGGCTTTATTCCCTTGTCGCATGGTTCTTCCAAATTCTGAGGCCACCATGACCGTGGTCACATCAAAAAGACTTCGTTTGCTATCAAAGGGTGTCTCTTTGAGATTTTTGAAAAGAGTGGCGATCTTAGTTACTATATCTTCAAAGGTCTTGGGTTGTTTTTTCGCGTTGTCTGGATCATGGGCATCGAGTGCTCCGGTGAAAGAGCTGATAATTGCAGATTGGGAAAGCCCCTTTTTGAAGGCTTCACGAATGACCGGGAAAAATTCTTTTTCATCTTTATCGATTTGAATATTCTTGACGAGTTCTTCAAAGGAGGGACCTTGACCGAAGGCATCAGCCATATTCTTTGAGCCTTTAGAAAATCTTCCAGCGCCTTTGCTATTTTCAATCATTCGAGAGGCGATAAATTGAGTCAGAGGGTTTTTCATATCGATAGCATCTGCTGCACGTAATTTACCTACAAGAGTCTTTGTTGATTCGACATCGAGAGGAACCGTCGAGCCCAGGTTGTTAAGGGCTGCAATTAAAAATCCAGATTGGAGAGCGTCTACGGGATAGGCTTTATCTAAATTAAAATGCGGAATAAAAGATTCACCGCCAAAGGGATTCCCCGTAAAATAAAAATTGACGTTTTGGTCATGGCCATCAAATTGCTGGGCCATGAGAACTCCATTTAAAATTGAAAAATCATTTTTAAAGGGTTTCAAAGGATCGGTAAGCTTGGTCGCGTAGGTCGATTGACCATTAACTCCCGTCCAAAGCGATGGCTCTTCACCGATATAGTTTTGCATTTTTCCGGCTTTGGTCATTTCTAAGGGACGCGCATCGAAGAGATAGGAGTTGTCAGCACCTCCTTGAAAAAAAACTTGCAAGAAAAAATGAGGGTCAGACTGATCTCTTCCCCACGCCGTTTTGAGAAAGGGCCCTGGGAAAAAAAGACTTGCCCCGCCGATAAGACCCGCTTTTATAAATTCCCGTCGATGAAGAGACATCTGCGACCTACTTTCTAAGTAAAAAATAAGGGTTTAAAAGCATGGCTTTGATCATGGCCACGACCGTTTGGTCAGGGGCGACTTTGGTGTAATTTGCTAAGAAGAAATCCCTCCAAGCTAAATATTCTGTTTCCGGGGCATCGTACCCCTCGACGGCTAGCCAAAAATTTTGAAGAACGTATTCGCTTTTTGCAAAAGGTGCGGGCCATGAACAGAGAGGAACGAGGTGACCCGCGAAATTATCAGTGATTTTTTCTCTAAGCTGGGTTGGGGTAACAATGCTGCAGATGGCTCCTAAGTCTTTTGATAATCCATCCATAGCTAAATGCCAGAGGACCATATTTGTGGCATTAGGTGTTCCATTCTGAAATTGAAACTGAAGTCCCGTGCCAGAATATATTCCTAAAAGATCACCCAAGTCGCTTTTGCCTAAATAGTTTGCGATATCAACAGGCGAATCAGGTTTAAAGAGGCGATCATTAATAACTTTATTAATGGCCTCGTAACCAAGAAATTGGCTTGGGAATTCTTCAACTCCGCTGGCCCAGCCTAACGATGTCACTAGAACAATCAGACAAATTAAATTTAAGGCTCGCATGGATGCTCCTATTAATTTCCTAAGACTTGGTCAATCCAGAGAACAAGTTGGACACGGTCACTGTCGTTCATAAATTTCATCATGGGCATTCGCACTGTCGGGTCAGATGATGTCAGTCGGTCTTTGAGTCGATCGAAAGTCTCTTTTTTTGTAAGCTGACTTCCGTTGGCGTCTTTGTGTGGAAAGTTAAAAGCCCCATCGGTGGTTTGAATCCAACCGCTTAAATCCAGATTTTTAGCAGCATTAGCACCACTGTGGCACATGACACAGTTATTCCGTAAAATAAATGCAGCCTTGCAGGGTGGGCGCCCCTTGGGGTCGACGCCTGAGGGATAATCATAGCATTCGTCAGATTGTCGGTCGGTTTTGGCGAAGGCTTTACTTAAAACAATTTTGGCCACAGTCTCTTTAAAAGCCATCGATGAATTTGTCTGAGAACCTTGAACGAATGTATCCGCTAAATCTTTGAGATACCCGCTGTCAACAGCTTGATTGTCAGCAACAAAGTATTCGAACATTTTCTTAGCCATACACTGTTTTACTTCAGGAGCTTTTCGAATAATTTTAAAAAGGTCTTGAAGGGTTTCACCATATTCATTTTTGTCGGGAAACTGAAGTGAGCGGACATAACCGACGTCCCATTTTCGACCAGAGTTTTCGGGGGCAGCCCACGCTTTGCTGTATTCTTCCCGATCAATTTTGGCGCCATCATCAAAAACGAGAATCGGCAATTGAGAAAAGTCTAAGCCTCTATTGCCGTGATTTCTAAAAAAGCCAGCCATGGGGTCAAGTTTGTAATGGCACTGCATACAGCTTACTTGAGTGCCATGACGATGGGCTGTGGGATCATCGGGAAGAACAATATTAATCGGAGTGAGATCGTCACAAAAATATCTCTTAAGAATATACGAAGCCCGCTTGCGGTCAAAGTTTGTCGATGAGTTTAAGAGGTCTTGCCATACTTTCGAGGTGAACGTCGTCGAAGGGCCCAGGTCAAGAATTTTGGGATCACCCACTTTGAGTTCAGTAATAGATTTTGGAGCGTAAGATTGGGGGTCAAACTGAACAAAATAATCTAAGAGATTTTTAAACTTGTCGTGGAGCTCATCAATCTTAGAGATATCAAGCGTTGGACTAAAAGAGCCGCAGTACGAGGCATAATCCAAAAACCAATTGCGGCTTAAGTAGAAATCAAAAATGATATTAAAAGAGATGCCATTTTTTTGCGCAAGGTTAAGAAGGGGATTTGTTTTATTATTCACCCACAAATCACAGGCGGCCTTTTTATTTTCAGGTCCTTTTTTAAATTCTG
>Ga0206917_1189_pt1 | contig 14271 bp, 12 predicted proteins | sample Alteio_BWOrgHeat_68_FD_152931 | JGI IMG/M metagenome (GOLD analysis project Ga0206917, IMG submission 152931) | Enriched cells from forest soil in Barre Woods Harvard Forest LTER site, Petersham, Massachusetts, United States -... | ecosystem: Environmental > Terrestrial > Soil > Temperate forest >...
ACAACGTCATATGTCTCTAAGAAACTTCTCATAAGCGAGGGCAAATCCTTCCATCGCGCAGAGATATGTTCAGGAATTGGCGTACCATTAGAACGATCATATTTTCCCACAAATCCTTCTTCTTGACGTAATCCCATTTTTACAAACCGCTGATCTGCAATCACGATCGATTGCAAACGCAACAGCTCTTCAAGGGTTAATGGATATCTTCCTACCTGACTAATCGCCCGGCCCCATCGCTCTGTACGATCCTTGCCTGGTTGTTCTCCTTCAATAGCAAATGAGGCTCGCGAATCACTTAGCAGCATAAATGCAGATGCCCTTGTCAACAGATCAGGATGTATGGCCACTGCCTGCTCTTTTGCTCGCTCATTCAGACAAAGAGCTGTTAACGCTTCCAGTTTTTCTGTGCGCCTAATGAGAGGACAAAAACCTTGCACGCCAGGCAAATTATTGGAAACGCGGTGACGCCGAGAAGGGATAGCTTTAGCTATCCCATATTGTAGCTTAGGATCTACAACTTCAACAAAATTCCCTGAAACAGCATCTGGCACATCCAAAATTTTTCCCGTTAGCCATTCATAAAAGAACCAAATCCTGCGGCTATAGCTGCCTGTTGATTCAGATCGAATCCATTGAGCAATTTCCTCAGAATTAGCTCTTTTAAAGAGAGCGTTGAGAATTGCCAAATCTACCCCTTCATATTTTAAAGCGAAGGTTAAATGCCCTGCTAAAGTATCCTCTGGTTTATAACTTTTTATGAACGCAGCCCAGTAATCTACTTCATAACGGCGATGGCGATGTGTAATAAAACACAGTTTTTCTGGCAAGAGAACGCGTAATTTATAATGATCAATAAGAGCAGCATATCCGATAAGAGATACCTCTCTTTCTGGCAAGGGACGTTCTTGAAAGAACATATGAGCTTTTGATTCTTGCATAAATTAAGGTACTGCTTTGTTCTTATAGGTTAAAACTGTGACAAAAAATGATTACAATTCATCAAATATGCACAAAAACGATTACAGATCACCAAAAAATGCGCAAAAACGATTATAAGAGGCTCTATTTGCGCAAAAACGATTACAGATCACCAAAAAATGCGCAAAAACGATTATAAAAGGCTCTATTTGCGCAAAAACAATTACAAATCCATTAATTTATGAAAGGCACTTACAAAATCGACAATATTTGCAAAATTTAAGCATCACTAATGAAATTTTGTCTTCTCAACGTGCTGTACATATGTCTTGATCTGCTCATGGCACTGCAACAAATATCCAGAAAGTTCATAGGCACGGTTAAAGTATTTTGCCATTTGACCAGGATCATCAGGGTATTCGTGAGAAAGGGCATTACGCATTTGACGAAGTTCGCTCCACAATTGGGCATTTGAAATTGCCCCTACCTTTTCAAGGACGTGGAGTTTGTCTAAAAAGCTGGGATAAGATCCTGGTTCCTGTGACCACTCAAGGACGGCGGCAAATACTTTGACGCCCATTAAATCATGTAGTTTTGCAAATCGACTGGAAAAGAGCTCAAGGGCAAACAAATTTTCTTCGACAACATTGGTTATGAAATCTTCAGATAATGGAATCAGAGGATCAAGTTTGCTCATGGCCAAACGAAGACGACTTTCATGTATATCCGCCGTCTTTAGAACAAAATCAAGAAATTCTCTTGGTGAACCAGCTGTCATATCAATATTATTCCTGTTTCCTTAAAATATACTCAGAGGCAAAAGCGTTTGCAACGCAGCTATTAATCTTTGAAATTCTGTACTTTTTTGCCATAAAAGTGTACATATATAAGGAAACAAGCCTATTTGATAGCGGATACAAGATGACCAAGCGTATAGAAAAAACACAAAGTGTGAATGATATTTCTTTTGAACAAGCCTTGAGTGAGCGATACCTTGCCTATGCTTTATCAACAATTACATCACGCTCTCTGCCAGACGTGCGCGATGGTCTTAAGCCTGTGCATCGTCGATTGATTTATGCTATGCAACAATTGCGCCTGAATCCCAATTCCAGTTTTAAGAAATCCGCACGCGTGGTAGGAGATGTCATGGGTAAATTTCACCCTCATGGTGATCAATCCATTTATGATGCCCTTGTTCGGCAAGCACAAGATTTTTCCATGCGTTATCCCTTAATTGACGGGCAAGGGAATTTTGGCAACATTGACGGTGATAACGCCGCTGCCATGCGCTACACGGAAGCTCGTCTTACCGAGGTTGCAGCTTTACTCATGGAAGGCATTGACGAAGACGCTATTGATTTTCGGGCCACGTATGATGGTGAGTCGGAAGAGCCAATCGTTTTCCCTGCTGCAATCCCTAATCTTTTGGCCAATGGTTCTAATGGCATCGCTGTTGGCATGGCCACGTCCATCCCTCCTCACAACCTTGCTGAGTTGTGCCAAGGATTAGTCTTGCTCATTGAAAAACCCGATACGACTCTTGCGGATCTGGTCGCGCTTATCCCAGGCCCAGACTTTCCAACCGGAGGGATTTTGGTTGAAGGAAAAGACTCTATTCTAAAAAGCTATGAAACTGGGCGGGGCAGCTTTCGCTTACGAGCCCGCTGGGAAACAGAACCAGTCAAAGGAGGTTCTTACCACATTGTTGTTACAGAAATTCCCTATCAGGTCGGTAAGTCTAAATTAATTGAAAAGATTGCTGAATTATTGTCAGAAAAGAAGCTTCCTCTTTTAGCTGATATCATTGATGAATCGACTGAGGATGTACGCATTGTTCTTGAGCCAAAAAGCCGAACTGTCGACCCAGAAGTATTGATGGAATCTCTCTTCCGCCATACCGACCTCGAAACCCGCATTTCTTTGAATATGAATGTCCTTGATGGTGGCAAAACGCCAAAAGTCATGGACCTTAAGCAAGTTTTGCAAGCCTTCCTCAACCACCGCCGTGAAGTTCTCACACGGCGTAGCCACCATCGCCTGAAGCAAATTATAGATCGGCTGGAAATCCTAGATGGTTATCTCATTGCTTATTTAAATATAGATGAGGTTATCCGCATTATCCGAGAAGAAGATGAGCCCAAGCCCGTTATGATGGCGCGCTTTAAGCTAACGGATACGCAAACGGAAGCCATCTTAAATATGCGCTTGCGAGCTTTGCGCAAACTTCAGGAAATCGAGATTCACCAGGAACATGCGTCCCTATCCCAGGAGCAAGCCGACCTCACTGATCTGCTCCAAACCCCTGCCAAACAATGGAAACGAATAAAAACCGATATTAAAGCCATTGAGAAGCGCTTTGGTTTAACAACCTCCTTGGGAGCACGCCGGACAACATTGGCAGAAGTGCCTCAAGTCGTCATTGTACCCATAGAAGCAATTATTGAACGAGAAGATGTCACCCTTATTTGTTCACAAAAAGGATGGATTCGAGCGATCAAGGGACACCAAATTTCCCCAGATGATTTGAAATATAAAGATGGCGATGAAGGACGATATGTCATACCCGCCCAAACAACGGACAAGCTTGTCATTTTTGCAACCAATGGACGATTTTACACCCTTGGCGTTGATAAACTCCCTCGCGGCCGAGGGCATGGAGAACCTCTACGGTTGATGATCGACCTTGATAATACCGAAGACGTAATTGAAATGATGGTTCTTAAAACCGGCGAGAGTGAAAAAGTGCCTCAATACCTCTTAACATCAACAGAAGGTCGCGGATTCCTTGTTTCAGCAACGGATATAGTATCCCAGACAAGGGGTGGGCGCCAGGTGATGGTCTTAAGTGGCGATATAAAAGCCAATAACTGCTTTGCTATCCCCTCTTTAGAACCGGATAATTTATTAGCCCTGATTGGGGAAAACCGAAAGTTGGTTATCTACCCAATCTCAGAAATCCCCACATTAACAAAAGGGCGGGGTGTTATCTTGCAAAAATACCGCCAAGGAACATTATCGGACATCACCCTATTCCGTGAAGCTGATGGATTAACTTGGACGCGCAATGGCAAATTACAAAAAGAAATGGACCTGCGCCCCTGGCGGGCGCGCCGCGGTGCCGTGGGTCGCTTAGCCCCTATTGGTTTTCCCCGCAATAATAAGTTTGAAGGGTGAACTGTAATTGAATTAATTGCAACAATCAAAAAGGGTATGGATTTTTTGCATTAATTTGATGGAAAAAGGCAATTTCTCTTCAATGAGAATTGCTGATGTTTCAGAAATACGGTGTTGACTTCAATTCTTCCCTCCCTTTATAAAGAATTTGATCTATAATTTTTTAAAATTCTATTTTTTAGGGAGGTTCTTATGAAAAAAAACCTAACACTTCTTTCCTTATCCGCAATAATTACTTTCTCTTTTGCACTTTTCCAAACGATTCATGGGGCAGAAGACCCCGAACAAAGAGACCAAGAAACACACCTTTTGCAAACTGAACAACGAAGTAAAGAGGAATGGAATTCTCTCATTAACAAGACCGTCCAATATGTTATAAAATTGGAGGGCAATCAATTAACATATGGAGAATTACATAAAATCTTAGGTAATATGGATTCACATTATATGGAAGGCCAGGAAAAGAGAGAATTAAAAATATGGCGTAATGCAATGTGTGAAGTGCTTGAATACGAGGATTTTGATGAGCTCTTAAACATATTTCTCAGATTAGCATTGAAAGACAATAAAGACACGATGATACCTTCAGCCAATCGGACTTACCCATTGTATAGAAGTATTTTGATGAGAGATATCAAGGAGATGGTGAAGAGATATAATCGCCTGAGCAATACGCCTCATGACCTTAGTGGTGAAGGCCTGTCTTATTACCAGCATTATTCCTGGAATTAATTAAATGTATAAAGAAAGGGAGGGGACTTCTCCCCTTCCCTCATCGATAACTTATTGAGGGCCGAAATACTTTTGAACATGTTCTTCAAAGGCTTCCCCGAGTTCCTGTCTCTCTTTTTTTGCTTCGTCGACAAGCTTGGCAAGCTCTTCAGGGGTTGGTTTTACAGGAGCCGCAGAAGGTGTGGTCTTTGAAGGTTTTTTAAGGTCTTTTTTTCCTTTTCTTTTTGAATCTTCTTTATCATCTTTGATATCTTTGTCATCTTTATTGATAGTTGCTTGAGGCACCCGACCTTTTAACAAAATAAATTTATCAAGGGCCGCCATTTCAGCAATCATTTCTACAGCAAAGTTAAAATCTTCTTCTCCATAAACTGCAATTTCTTTTGTGTTTTTGACTTTTTTAGGATCATCCGGCGCAGCTTCTACACATTGTTGCAAGTTCCATGAAGGGCTGCTTGTACTGGTATTGCTATAACGAATTTTTAAGGTATAAGGTCCCACTTTCATTCTTTTTTGGCATTGCCTTTTACAAATGCTGGCAATTCTTTTGCTTTTACAAGATACTTTCGTGTTGCATATTGTGTTGCATCCACTCATACCCTTCAAATCGCGCATAACACCATCTATTCTCTTTTGAGTTTCCTCTTGAAATTCAGCGATCATTGGCCTAATCATAGGCGCTAGAAGAGATCCTAATAAGCCTGCAGCTGCGCCAATTTCAATCCCTGTCGCTCCTCGGATTGGTGAGCTGCTCATGGCTGCCACCAGCAAAACAGTACCCAGTTTCTGATAAATGCTTTTCATTATTTCCCCTCACGCCGTTTGCTTCCTTTATTGTCTCTATTATAAGAGAAGAATCCTTGCTGATTGATTAACAAGCGGCTGAAAAATTGGAAATTATTAAAGTATGGGTTACTAGCTTCTTGCGATCGCGCATCGCCCCCCACTCATAGGATGCGCAGCGCCTGTTGTTGTGGGAAAACTTGTTGGCAGGCCAGCTTTAACACGTACCGCCAGATAAGCAAAGGCATAAGCTTCCAAAAGATCTCCATCCCAGTTTAGGGCCTCAACCGTATCAACTGGACAAGAGGCCAGTGATACCAATCTCTTCATCAAATGCTTGTTGCGTCGCCCCCCGCCGGTAACGTATAATTTTTCTGGTTTTGTGGGCATTTGAGTGAGCGCATGCACAACACATCTTGCGGTAAATTCAACAAGTGTCGCCGCGCCATCCACCAGCGAAAATCCTTCTATCTCGTTGATAAACAAGGAAAAATCACTTCGATCTAGCGATTTAGGGACTCCTTTCCGAAAATATGGGTGCGTTAGCCATTGCTGAATAACTGCTTCATCGGCCCTTCCCTGTGCCCCCAGCTGACCATCTTGATCATAAGGCTGGCCTGATTTTCGCAAAATCCAATCATCTAACAAAGCCCCTCCAGGGCCAGTATCACAGGCCATAAGGGGTTGATCTTTGTGAATCCAAGTTACATTGGCCACACCTCCCACATTCAAAATAGCCTCTGGGTTATCTCCTGCCACCATTGCTTCATGAAAAATAGGAACCAGAGGTGCCCCCTGCCCTCCCTTGGCAACATCAGCGGTGCGAAAATCATAGATCACGTCAATGTCAACCTCACGGGCCAGAAGCTCCCCATCACCAATCTGGCGCGTTATGGGGGGAGCATGGTAGATGGTCTGACCGTGAAATCCAATGATATCAATGGAATATTGTCCTTTTATCTGCTGTATCGCTTGCTTTGCTACTTGAGCATGGAACAGAGTCAATTCTCTCTCAACGTCTTTAACCTCCATCGTTATATCCTTTACCCCAAGGATGGAACGAATCTTTTCCCGTAGAGGATGGGGATAAGGAACGACAACGCCACTCCCAATATCTATAATCTTTTGCCCATCCGTTCTCAACCAAGCCGCATCTACCCCGTCAAGGGAGGTTCCGCTCATTAAACCCAACGCCCAGAGTGGTTCCATTTTGCCAATCTCCTTAAAGTGTGGTAAATCATGATTAACTTTACAATTTATATCATATCTCGAAAGTTTTAAGATGAAATCTGAATTTTTGCACATTATTCAATCTCGCGGTTTTTTTCACCAAGCCACAGACTTAGAAGCGTTGGATACCCTGATGTCCACTCAATCCACCACAGGGTATATTGGGTTTGATATGACGGCAGACAGCTTGCATGTGGGAAGTCTGGTACAGATTATGATGTTGCGATGGCTTCAAAAAACAGGGCATCGCCCGATCATTTTGCTCGGCGGGGGAACCAGTAAAGTGGGCGACCCATCCTTTAAAGACACAGCACGCCAACTTCTGGATGATGTCGCCATTCAAACAAATATGAATGGCATTGGGAAATCCTTTGCCCCCTTTGTGGATATGAATCATGCCATCATGCTCAATAATGATGCCTGGTTAGGCAGCCTCAATTACCTTGAATTTCTCCGGGATTATGGCCGTCACTTTTCAATCAATCGCATGCTATCTTTTGATAGTGTGCGCCTTAGACTGGAACGGGAACAAAACTTAAGTTTCCTTGAATTTAATTATATGATTTTGCAAGCTTATGATTTTCTTGAACTTTTCAAAAGATATGATTGCGTTCTTCAAATGGGTGGATCAGATCAATGGGGTAACATTGTCAATGGTGTTGAGCTGACGCGGCGATTTGTTAGTAAGCATGTCTATGGGCTCACTTCTCCGCTCATTACAACATCAAGTGGCCAGAAGATGGGCAAAACAGCCAGCGGCGCAGTTTGGCTGAATGCTGACCGCGTATCGCCCTATGATTATTGGCAATATTGGCGCAATACTGAGGATGCCGATGTAGGCCACTATTTGCGCTTGTTCACGGAGATTCCCTTAGATGAAATTGCCAGATTGGAAGTTCTTGAGGGCGCAGAAATAAACGAGGCTAAAAAGATATTGGCAGATCATGCAACAGCGCTTGCCCACGGGCCAGATTGTCTTTTTCATATTCATAACACGGTTGCACAATTGTTTGAACATCAATCAGGCTCCCTTGATAGTCTACCCATTTTTGAGCTGTCCATGGCGGATATTGAAGAAGGGTTGATGCTCATTGACCTTTTGGTTCGCGCTGGCTTAACCAATAGTAAGGGGGAAGCGCGACGCCTTATTCAAGGCCATGGCATTCGTGTTGATGACCAGCCCATTTATGATGAGGCAACAAGGATCACACCCGATTTGGTCCATGAGGGATGCTTGAAGTTATCTGCCGGGAAAAAGCGGCATATCCTCGTAAAAGTCGATGTTGTTTTTGAAGTTCATTAATTTGAGCATATTCTGACTATAATGGACATTAATTCGTACTAATTAATTGTTCCCCTTCTTTGCCGAATTTCAATGCCGCTTCTGCTAAAAATGCTGAACGACTGAGGTGATAATGGCTTGCTCTTCGATCTATAACCTCTAAGACATCTTCAGGCAGGGTAACATTAACTCGAACCGTTTTATGGGAGGATACTTGAACCAAGATAGCAACAGCACCTTGATTATTCCGGTCAGCCATAATTTCATCAAGACTACTCGGCATGGGAAGAGATTCTCCCATCTCTTTTAATATTTGCCGATGGGCGTTGATGGCTTCCTGCGCCATTTTCTGTGCTTCTTCCAAGGTTTTTCCCGCAGAAACGCAGCCTGGAAAATCAGGAAAACTGACACCATAATCACTTGTCTTCTCTTTATGGATCAAGGCAACGTAGTACATTATTTTCCTCCTAACAATTTTATCCCGGCTTGGCGCTCAATACTTTTTATGGTACCTAAGGGTAAGTCACGTTTCGGATGAGGGATGGTTACTAACCCTTTCTTTATCGAATGAATAAGGTGGTTGTGACTGCCACTGATACGTTTAACGACCCACCCATCCCGCTTAAGGATTTTCAGAATTTCCCGACTGTCCATGCTTTATTATACACAATTATACACACTACAGTCAAGATAAAGCCGAATTTCAGAACGCAGCAATGCCGCTATGAGCATTCAGAATTTTAAATATTATTAATACAGGCTATGTGATATAAAGTAGTTTTAAAACTAGAAGGTAATAAAAAATGCTTACACAAAATTATGTGGGAGCTTTTGAAGCAAAGACTCACTTTTCCCAGCTTATTGAACGTGCCATGCACGGTGAAGAGATTTTTATTACTCGACGTGGAAAGCCTGTTGCAAAGATTGTTCCACTTGATAGTTATAGCGACTCAGAGGCAGCAAGAGAGGCGGTAAAGCGCCTTCGTACTTTGGCTAAAGAAATGCATCTCGGTAAATTTGATTGGGATGAGTGGAAAAACTACCGAGATATAGGGAAGTATTAACGCCCCACAAATATCAACCATAAAGCCCTAAAGAACTCGTACTATCCCTCAACCAAACGTGGTTGCCGTCTTAGCAGACTGTTCCTTAGCGACCATAGCACCTGCCATAACAGGGTGGTCTTTGATGGGTTTTTCTTCAGTCGGCAGGTCACGCAAGACATAGCCACGGCCCCAAACGGTTTCGATGTAATCTTCACCATTTAAGGCTTCAGCAAGCTTACGCCGAAGCTTACAAATAAATACGTCAATAATCTTTAACTCTGGTTCATCCATTCCCCCATAGAGATGGTTTAGGAACATTTCTTTGGTGAGTGTTGTCCCTTTGCGCAACGACAACAGCTCAACAATGGCATATTCTTTGCCAGTCAGGTGAAGGGTCTTATCATCAACACTTGCTGTACGATGTTGCAAATTTACGCTCAAACGACCGGTACGAATAATAGATTCTGAGTGACCCCGTGATCGGCGTATAATGGCATGAACCCGGGCCAACAGTTCAGTCTTATTGAAGGGTTTTGTGAGATAATCATCTGCCCCAATGCCCAAGCCTTTAACTTTATCTTCAGTTTCATCCAAACCTGACAAAATTAAAATTGGCGTTTTGATTTGAGCAGCCCTTAATCGGCGCAAGACTTCATAACCATCCATATCAGGCAAGCGAATATCCAGAATGATAATGTCATATTCATAGAGCTTACCGATTTCCAGGCCATCTTCTCCCAGGTCAGTCGTGTCACAAACAAAACCTTCGTCACGAAGCATAGTTTGTAATGTTTTTGCTGTTGCGGAATCATCTTCGATTAATAGTACCCTCATAAAAACCTCCAAATGATTAGATTGCTAAAATGATCGTAACAAATAAATTTTAAGATAACTAACAGAATATTTTTATTTTTTTTCGGATATTTTAATGATTTGTTAACGAATGCTGTGAGCCGACTTTTAGCGTCAAGAGCAATCCACTATTTGATCCATTTTCAAATTAATGTCTTGAATAGAGCTTAAAAAAGCACTGTATTATGTACCACAAGAGAACCTTATGACAAATCTAATTTTATCAAACATGACAGCAAGAATAACAGAATTGAAAAAACACCCCATGGCCACTGTAAATAGTGCACAGGGAGAGCCCTTAGCAATTTTAAGCCATAATGAACCCGTCTTTTATTGCGTACCTGCAAAAACTTACGAAGCTATGCTGGATATATTAGAAGACATAGAGCTTGTAAAACTCGTTCAGGCAAGAACTCATGAAAAGGAAATAGAAGTCGATATTCATGACTTATAGCCTTAATAACCAATTTTCATTCTGCGTTAAATCATTAATTTTGTCTTTGTCATCCTGGGGCTTAGAAAACCTTGGCGAGCTTGTCGAGCCTTAGGTTTTTTTAGAACCCGAGATCCATGTATTCTAATACCCATTCAGCATTTATGTTGTTGAAATATTGTAAAATACATGGATCCCGGGTTCTAAGATTTTGTAACACTTTTCTTCGAAAAGACTAACAAAATCTAAGCCCCAGGATGACAATCTGAACAATCACAAGTCAATAATTAACGAGACCATGTGCTATACTTTAATTAATGAAAAGTACCTCTCACTCCAAATCCGCCAGCAAGGTCGCATTCCCCCCTGCTGCAGTTGTGTCCTGACAAAAGGTTCGCTCAACCGTAAAGCGTTGAAGATAATTGGGCCCACCGGCTTTTGGACCTGTTCCTGAGAGCCCTTCCCCACCAAAAGGCTGAACGCCGACAACAGCGCCGATCATGCTGCGATTGATGTACAGGTTCCCAACACGAGCCTTTTTTCGAACACGCTGAATGGTTTCATCAATTCGGCTATGCACACCCAAGGTTAATCCATAACCCGTCGCATTGATGAGATCAATCATCTTGTCCAAATGAGCGCCTTTAAAACGAACAACGTGCAAAATAGGGCCAAAAATTTCTCCTGTCATTTGATCAGCACTTGATAACTCCCACGCTTGTGGTGGCAAGAAACTGCCATTTTGATGGGTTCCGTTCAATTTAACGCGATAGATAAGGCGAGCGTTTTGTTTTAAGTGCGCCTCATACTCTTGTAAGGTTTTGCGCGCTTCATGATCGATAACGGGGCCAACATCCGTTGATAACAAGCTTGGATCTCCCACTGACAATTCTTCCATGGCTCCTTCAAGCATTTTTAATAAAGAATCAGCGATCTCTTCCTGGATAAACACCATCCGCAACGCTGAACAGCGCTGTCCTGCGCTTTGGAAAGAAGAGATGATAATATCTTGAACAACTTGTTCAGCCAAAGCGGATGAATCCACGATCATGGTATTCATCCCCCCTGTTTCGGCAATCAACGGAACGATGGGCGTATTTTCTCGAGACAATAAAGCTTTGGCGATCCCTTGAGCAACGGCCGTAGACCCTGTAAAAGCAACACCAGCCGTGCGAGGATCACGGGTCAGTTTATTTCCCAAAAGATTTCCACTCCCTGGCAGATAATGCAATACATCCCCTGGAATGCCCGCCTCATATGCTAATTGAATAGCCCGATAAGCTACCAACGGTGTTTGATGGGCAGGCTTTGCAACAACGCAGTTTCCAGTCACAAGCGCGGCCGTGACTTGGCCTATAAAGATGGCCAACGGAAAATTCCAAGGACTAATGCAAACGAAGATACCACGGCCATGAAGACTCAATTGGTTCTTCTCTCCTGTTGGACCTGGTAAGGGTAACGGCGCGCTCATGAGGCGACGTGCTTCCGCAGCGTAATAACGGCAATAATCAACTGCCTCACGAACTTCGGATAATGCATCCAGCACTGTTTTGCCCCCCTCATAAACCAGAAGCGTCATGAATTCTTCAAGGCGGCTTTCCAAAAGATCACCCAGCCTCTCCAGAGCCTGTGCCCGACGATCTACCGATGTTGTGCTCCACTCCTCAAAAGCTCCATGGGCAACCATCATAGCTTTTTCGGCAAGGTCTTCAGACGCACTCCAGCATTTTCCAATGACTTGGCTATTATTTGCAGGACAAATCAAAGATTTTGCTTCGCCTGCCCGAACATCCCGACCAACAATGAGGGGAGATGCAACCCAGGGTAAATTTTGCGACATCATGGATTTTGTGGCATCCATTTTTTCAAACATCGCTTGAATTTCGCGCTGGTCATTGAGGTCAATGCCATAAGAATTTTGGCGTTGAGGACGCAACATTTCTCGTGGTAGTGGAATTTTCGCATGCGGAATAACATCAAGGGAACGTGCTTCTTCAATGGGATCTGCAATGATCACATCTACAGGTAAAGCTGGGTCATATATTTTATGGACAAACGACGTATTCGCGCCATTTTCAAGCAATCGACGGACGAGATAAGCCAATAAGTCTCGATATTCGCCCACAGGGGCATAAACGCGACAGGGAATGTTTAAGCCACCCTTCTCCACAATCTGGCTATAAAGAGCTTCCCCCATGCCATGAAGCCGTTGCATCTCAAAATCTACCCCCTTACCGGCAAGTTCTAAAATAGTTGCGACCGTGCGTGCGTTGTGCGTTGCAAACTGCGCGTAAATGGCCTCCGGCGCTGCCAACATCTTTTGGGCGCAGACTTGATAGGATACATCTGTGAAAATCTTTCGGGTAAAAACAGAATATCCCTTCAATCCCTTTTCTTGTGTTCGTTTGATCTCCGTATCCCAGTAAGCGCCTTTCACCAATCGTACACACAACCGACGGTCATGCATTTTGGCCATTTTAATAAGATAATCGATCAATAAGGGGGCCCGTTTCTGATAAGCTTGAACAGCAAGGCCAAATCCATTCCAGCCCTTTAAATCTTCATGGCCAGAAATAAATTCAATAATTTCCATAGAAATATCTAGTCGTTCTGACTCTTCCGCATCAATGGTAAGGCCAACGCCATGTTCTTTGGCCAATTGGGATAACTTTAAAACAAGGGGGATGAGTTCTTGGCGCACACGGTTATTTTGCGCAAGCTCATACCGTGGATGAAGGGCCGAAAGCTTTACGGATATGCTGGGTTGGGAAAAAATATTCCCTTCTATTTTGACTTTGCCAATGGCTTCAATTGCTTGAGCATAAGCTTGGTAATACCGATCCGCATCTTCCTTCGTGCGCGCAGCTTCTCCGAGCATATCATAGGAGTGTGTGTATCCCTTTTGTTCATCCAATTTTACCCGCTTTAAGGCATTCCCAATGGTTTCTCCCATAACAAATTGATGACCTAATATTTTCATGGCATGAGAAATGCTTTTTCGAATAACAGGCTCACTGAGGCGACGCGTCACTCCACCCAGAGCATCTAAAAACCCTTTGCGTTCCAACCCCCACCGCATCAATTGATCTGCTGTTGCTAAGCCAAAGTTTGTCAGCTTTGCAAAGAATGTTTCCTTGCCTTTTTCATCTTGAGAAGAGTGCTTCTTCCAATCAATAGAGCCGATCTTGTCTCGGATCAGCCGAGTCTTGGTATCTGTGTCTGGCACACGCAATAAAGCTTCTGCCAAACACATCAAAACAATACCTTCTTGGCTATTTAAATCATAAGTTTGAAGGAAATTTTCGATGCTGAACTTATCTTGCTTTTTTTCTCTCACGCCCTCAACGAGTAGCTTTGCTCGTTGTGCAATTCTCTTGGATTGCTCAGGCGTTTGATGAATCTGTTTGAGGAGAGAAGTCACAACTTCGGCTTCGTCGGCACGATAAAACTCGTTATATTGGGAAGGGGGATTAAAAGAATTGACGGCATAATTTTGATTAGAGTGAGGAACCTCCTTATTTTTAAGAGTTTTTCTATCCTTTGGCTGTACATTCATGCCCATTTCCCTTGATAAATCAGCTTAGTTAAAAACAATACCAAGATTTATGACATTGCCCAACTGATTTTATAATTTTGCAGGATTTTTTATAAACTTTTCGTAAATTAAGGGAACCTAAGCTGGTGCATATCATTTGACAACCTAGTTAAATGAGACGAGATATGGTTCAACACCATAAGACAACTAGGATTTTTGATGGTGAAGATCGGCTTATTTGGTTGTCCGAAACCTACCCATACCTTAATGCCCTCCGTTA
>Ga0206917_1115_pt2 | contig 14263 bp, 11 predicted proteins | sample Alteio_BWOrgHeat_68_FD_152931 | JGI IMG/M metagenome (GOLD analysis project Ga0206917, IMG submission 152931) | Enriched cells from forest soil in Barre Woods Harvard Forest LTER site, Petersham, Massachusetts, United States -... | ecosystem: Environmental > Terrestrial > Soil > Temperate forest >...
CCGGCCGCATACAAACCGGGGACCGACGAAGACTTGCGAGCGGCGCTAAAGAAGATTGATGAACTGCGAGCTCGGTCGCTAAAGGCGAAGGTGGGCGGCAACATTCAGTACAATCCAGGGTGGCACTTGGCGCTCGACCTCAAGAACATGCTGGATATCAGCGAGGCAGTCACGAAGTCGGCCCTCGAGCGGAAGGAAAGCCGCGGCGGACACACACGCGAAGATTTCCCGGACTACGATCCGGAATGGGAAAAGCTCAATTGCATTACGCGGCAGAATAAAGATGGAATCAGTGTAAAGGCCGAGACGCGGTCCGCGATGCCGGCGGAGCTGGCCGAGATCGTGAAGGGCGGCGGACCGAGTAAGGATTAGTTTTGTAGCCCGGCGCTTTGGGCCGGGACGAATCGAGCGAATGTAGCTCGGCAAAATTGAGGAAAGCATGGCTGAAGAAGCAACACTTCGCATCTATCGCGGCGACAATGAGAAGGGCGAGATGGTGGACTACAAAATTCCACTCGCGCCCGGAATGGTTGTCCTAGACGCGGTCCACGCCGTGCAGGCTATGCATTCGCCTGATCTCGCGGTGCGCTGGAATTGCAAGGCAGGCAAGTGCGGCTCGTGCGGCGGCGAAGTGAACGGCAAACCGCGGCTGATGTGCATGGACCGGATGGATAAGTATCCGCCGGGCGAGCCGATCGTCGTCCGGCCGATGAAGACGTTCCCCGTAATGAAGGATCTCGCCACCGACGTTTCGTGGAACTACACGGTTAACAAAAAAATTCCGCCGTTCAAAATGAAGAAAACGGACGGCGACCCGCGCTTCTCGCAGGAGGAAGCCGATCGCGTGCAGGAATTCCGCAAATGTATTGAGTGCTTCCTCTGCCAAAACGTATGCCACGTCCTTCGCGATCACGAGAAGCAACCTGAGTTCGGCGGCCCGCGCTTCTTCGTGCGCGTGGCAAGCCTCGAAATGCACCCGCTCGATACGGGCGACCGCCTTCCGCTCGTAAAAGACGAACTCGGCCTCGGCTACTGCAACATCACAAAGTGTTGCACCGAAGTCTGCCCCGAGCACATCAAAATCACCGATAACGCGATCATTCCACTCAAAGAGCGCGTGGTCGATCGCTTCTACGACCCGGTGAAGAAGCTGCTGCGGATTGTCTTTCCGAAGCAATCGTGATCGCAATTTGCGAACTTGGCCATTATTCGGGCGTTTAGACAGCGGTCTGACCCTTGCCCGCAATTCGCTTTCGAACAGCATTTTCCGCTAGGTTTTCTAGTGGTCGCCAAATGAGGCCCTGGTAAAATAGCGCTACAATCTTTTCGGCTTTCGGTTCTGCTTCAGGGGACTTTCGTGCGGGGGTTCCATTCTTTTGCTGTGCGAGTGCGTGCGAGCGGCTGGCTCTCGGCCGTGCTTTCTGTGAGCCTCCTCGGTTCCTGCTGCGCACTTTCACGCGCCAGTTTTACAACGATCATCAATGCTCCGCCAACGGCCATTCCCACCGCCGGCACGGTTGGTTCCGATACGCAGCTCAACGTTTTCAACAATGGGACGGTCGGAAACGCGGTCCGCGCCGGATCCGCAACGAGCACGAACATCGAAGTCAACATCTCGGGCGGCACGGTCGGATCGTCTTTTCAAGCCCAGCACAATAGCACCATCAACATCTCCGGCGGCAGCGTCGGCCAGAGCTTCACGGCCGGCATTCTTAATGATGCCAACAACAACGTGCATGTAAATGTCTCGGGTGGCACGGTTGGCGATACGCTCACGGTCAACCGCGCAAGCTCCTTAACGATGACGGGGGGCACGATTGGCGCATCGGCGCACGTCCGCGCCGGCGGTAGCCTCTCCATCAGCGGCGGCAGCATCGGGCGATATCTCACAGCCGATGCAGGCACGGTCGTCAACTTTTCCGGCGGAACAATCGAATCCGACTTTCAGGATTCGGGAACGTTCAACATGTCGGGCGGTATCGCGCTCAATGGCATTCAATTCACCGCAGCGACGATTAACATCAGCGGGGGTTCGTTTTATGGGATGAGCAGCGCTTCGCTTTCAACCTCAAAGTTCTACGGCAGCGATTGGCGGATGAACGGTGTTCCGATCTCCCAACTGCAAAACATCGGAGACATATACGTCCCGACCTGGCAAACGAGAGACGACATTATTAGCGGTACCCTATCCGATGGCACACCCGTCCAGGTGTTTTCCGGCTTCGCGACAACTTTGGTGGATACCGCCGTACCCGCCGTGGGGCCAGCCGTTGTCCACGCCGGCAGCGATCCACTGGGCTACGGAATTCGCGGCGGCCAAACGTTGGTCGTCGATTCAGGCACGGCCGTTCCCAGCAACTTCAACGCCGGCTGGGGAAGCACGATCCAGGTTCACGCCGGCGGCAACGTAGGACCAAAGCTTCAAGCGGTGGGGACGATGGTCATCGTCGATGGTGGCACGATCGGAAACAGCGACCTCGGGGGCGTCTTTCAAGCTTTCCGCGGCACCAACGTCCAACTCACCAGCGGGTCGATCACCAACATGACCCTTCAAGCGGGAAGCACATTCAACATGTCGGGGGGGACCAGCAAGTTTTTTGTCCTGAACGGCGGCGTCGCCAACGTTACGGGCGGCGTGGCCACCATCAGCGCTATTGGCGGCCAGCTAAATCTCTACGGCGGCGAAATGAGATTGGACGGTGTCCCGATCGCCGGGCTAGATCACGAGTCGGACTCCGTGGCGGTCAACGTGCCGTCCGGATCAATCATCTCCGGCACGCTCGCAGATGGCAAGCCGTTTATGTACTCCAGCCTCCTCAACACCAGCATCTCCGGTGGGACGCTTACGCTGCACGCGATGGCCCCGCCGCCGATCGCGGCCGCCCCGATTTTCGCCTCCGCCGGCGCGGTCCCCTACGGCATCCGCAACGGCGAGTCGCTCATCGTCGATGCGGGTGGCACGGTCGCCGATGGTTTTCGTGCAAGTTGGGGCAGCTCGATCGAGATTCGACCGGGCGGCGTCATGGGTCAAAACCTGGTCGCCGTGGGGACGAACTTACACGTCGTCGGCGGCTCGCTCGGCAATTCAGCCACGCTGCTCGGCAACAGCACAGCGCGGATCGAAGGTGGAAACGTCGGCACGAACTTCACGATGCACGGCGGCTCCCTCGAAATAGCCGGCGGTACCGTCGCCAGCCTGACCGCGTTGGAAGGATCCGCGCTAACAATTTCGGGAGGCACGATCACCAGCTTTTCAACGGCAAACCATTCGACCGTCAACATCAGCGGCGGCACCTTCGGTGATGTCTTCCAGATTATAGGCAGCACCGCCAATCTATCGGGCGGGGCAAATGTGAGTATCGGGCTCTTAAACCAGAGCACCGTGAATGTCAGCGGCGGGAAGTTGACCAACCCTTATATCAACGGTCAATGCGTTGTAAATGTGACGGGCGGCACCTTAAATCAGATGACGAATGACGACGACGGCATTGTCAACATGTCCGGCGGCAACCTCACCGGTCTTATTTCTTACGGCACACTTAACGTCTCCGGCGGCAATATTAACGCGGCCAACTGGGGCATGAACTTCGGCAGTAAGTTGAATCTGTACGGCGACGACATGCGCCTCGATGGCGTTCCAATTGCGGGCCTGCACAATGCAGGCGGCTTCGTAAATCTAGACATACCAACCGGCGCATTGCTCAGTGGCGTGCTGGCCGATGGCACAAGTTTCTTAATGCCCACGACGGGTTATATCGCCCATGATACGGTTACGCTTCATCTCGCCGCGATTCCCGATGCACCCACGCTGATCAACGTTCCCGGCGACGTCGCCCCGTCCACAATCCGCTCGGCCCAAACGCTCGTGATCGGCGCCGGTGGCAGCGGCACAAGCACATTTTTGGCCGGCTGGGGCAGCACACTCAGCCTCCGAACGGGCGGCAGCGTCGGCACCGTGAGTGCAATCGGCGCCCGCATCAATAACGAGGGTGGCGCTATCGCCAGCATCGATGCCTATCGCCAATCGACCGTCACAATGACGGGCGGCACCCTGACAACAAACCTCTCCGCCCACGACGCTTCCGTCGTGAATTTTGCCGGCGGCACGATCGGCGGCAGCATTTTCACCGACCCCGGCAGCGTCGTGAACTTCATGGGCGGAACTGTTGGCAATAGCGCCGCTGAGTTCGACGTGAAGGGCCTCGTCAACACCTCGGGCGGCGTGGTCATCGGAGGCTACCGCGTATTCAACGCCGGCGTCGCGAATATCTCCGGCGGAAAAGTTGACTACGAATTCGATGCCGCCTCCGGCAGTCACGTCAATTTTTACGGCACGCAATTCGAAATCAACGGAGCCGCGATCCCCGGCCTGTCGCTCGGCACGCCGCTGGTACTCACAACGCGAGACAAAGTGCTTACCGGCACGCTCATGGATGGAACAACGTTCAGCATCTATCTGGCGAGCACCGACGACTTCGGCGTCGATTCATTCAGCCCCACCGGAACGCTAACGCTCTACTTGCTCGCCCCCAAGATTTCCGGCGATTTCAACAACGACGGCACCGTTGATTCCGCCGACTACGTAATGTGGCGCGACATGAAAACAATCGTAAACGTGGCCCGGGGCACGAATGGCGATGCAAATTACGATGGCCAAGTGACGGACGCCGACTACATGATTTGGCGCGCGCACTTCACGTCGCCGCCGGCGTTCGGCGCCAGCGCCGCGGTTCCTGAACCCTCCGCCATGCTGCTCGCCTTGATCGGACTCACGAGCGCAATTATTCGCCGTCGCTAAAAGCGTTGCCCCGCGGCGCGGTTCTTACTTAACTCCGCTTTGCTCCGACCCTTGTCGCACGCGCGAAAAGTACACCCCGCCGGCGCTCACGCATACGGTTCCAACCACTGCGATCAAAAAGCAAAAAGCCTGCAAGAACTTAGCCCGTGAAAGTTGCGACGCAAACAAGTCCTTACCTAACTGGACCACGCAGCTACCGGTGTAGCCGGCGCTATCGGCAAGGTAAATCGCAAACACCGCCGTGCCGACGAAGTGCGTCGAGGCCATCAGTCGGTCGAACAGCACCGAATTGTAAGGCACATACGCCATATAGCCGCCTAGGCCGATGAGCGTTATCCACCAAAAGCCGTCGATCGTGCCACGCGCGTGGAGCAGCGTCGCAATGCCAATCAGTAAGAACCCCGCGGCAATCACAAAAAACACGGCGACGAGCGCCCGGCGATTATCTTTCACCATGAACAGCAGCGACATGACACCCAGCACGCCTAGCCCAACGCCGAGCTCGATGTTCGTCATGATGCTCGTGTTCGCTGCGTACGAATAGCCAAGCTGGTCGAGGATCTCGACCATGTAGTTGTCGCGGTACTCACGAAACGTCGTGAGCAGCACATACGCCACGACGAGCAATACGATGCCGGGCAAATACGTCCGCAGGAACTGCCGCCGGCGCGCGGCGCCCATCGGCTCGCGCTCGGTGCGCGCGGCGCGATCTGCCAAGGTTGGCTCAGGCATCTGGTCGAGGAGCCAAATGACGAACAAAAACGCCGGGGCGAAAAATAGTCCCGCCGCGGCAGGCATCCAAAACTCTCCCAGCGCCGGAAACGGATTCGGCAACTGAATCCCGAGCATCGGCAGCGGCCCACCGGCAAGCATCGCGCGGCCCACATCTTTGAAAACACCACTCGCCACGATAAAAGAGCACGCCAGCCCAGACAGCAAAAAGTCCGACGTCCGCCGCCCTTCGAGATATTGCACGAACAAGCCCCACACAAGTCCGAGCGGCAAGCCGTTGAAGAAGATCGCCGCGACCTTCCACTCCGGCGGCGCCGCGCCAAATAGCACAAGTGCGAGTTCAGCGATGACCACTAGCGCGATGATCGCCGGCAGCCGCCGCGACCGCGTCGCCTCCGAGTTCAATTTCACGCCGAGATATTTCGCCACCGTGTAGCCAAGAATCTGGCTGACGACGAATGCGGTTTTCAAGTAGATGCCGCTGCCCGCGAAATGTAACCCCGAATACGTTGCCGCGAGGAACGGCTTGCGAAACGCGTACACAAAAAAATACGCAAAGAACGCACAACCCACGGCGTAACTATTTAGCACCGAGGCGGGAGCGCTGCCGAGCCACCGGGTAAGCCTGGAGCCCGAATTTAGCATGGCGTGATTCCGCGTCGAGGGTCGTAATTTGCTCAAAATCCGCCGAAACGACAGACCGCAAATCAAGAATTCAATAGCTCGAAAGTAGCTGCGAAGGGGCTGGCGATCAATTAGAATAGTGACAGAACCTGCCTGACCCGCCCTGCCCTGGCGCGGCGTCTTCAACCTTCTGTCTGTGATTCGAGAGGCGATCCCATCATGCCGAGTCGCATGCGAGTTCTGTCAGTCGCTGTCCTATTGATCGTGGCGAGCAATGTCTCGGCCGACGACAAAGTCGACTTCGCCAAACAGATTCAACCGATCCTAAGCGAGAACTGCGGCAAATGTCACGGCGAGAAGAAGGCCGCCGCAAAGCTGCGGCTCGACTCGGCCGCGAGCATCAAGGCCAAGTGGGACGGCCAGCCGGATCTCCTTGTCGCGGGCGACCCCGATAAGAGCGAACTATATAAGCGGATCACCATGCCCGCCGACGATAAAAAACGGATGCCCAAGGGTGGCGACCCGCTCGCGAAGGATAAGATCGACCTGATTGCGAAGTGGATCAAAGAGGGCGCGGTGCTGCCAATCGCGGCGGCCGTGGCGGCGACTGAACCAGCAAAGCCGGCAGCCGCCGACACTGCAGCCGCTCCGAAAAAGGAAGATAAGCCTGCCGACATTCCTCCGCCAAAGGTGAACCCCGCCCCGAAGGAGGCGATCGACAAACTCTCGGCAGCCGGCGCGCAAGTGATGCCCCTGTTCGCCGACAGCAATTTGCTCACTGTCTCGTTCGCGCATCGCAGCGAACCCGCCGGTGACGCCGAAATCGCGCTCCTCTCCGGCGTCGCCGAGCAATGCTACGGATTGAATCTCGCCGATTCGAAGCCCACAGATGCCGGCCTCGCGCCGTTGGAAGCTCTTAAGAATTTGGCTGAGCTGCACATGGAACGCTCAGCCGTAACCGATGCAGGACTCGCACACATCAAAGGCCTGGCGAGTCTGCAGTACTTGAATTTGTTTGGCACCGGCATCACCGACGCCAGCGTCCCAAATCTTAAAGAACTTAAGAACCTGCGGAAGCTGTATCTTTGGCAAACTAAGGTGAACTACGATCCGGCAATGAGTCTCGAAAAAGACATCCCCGGTTTAATGGTCAACTTGGGTTACAACCACCCCGTCGTCATGAAAATGCGGCTTACCAAGGAGCTGGAGGCCACAAAGAAGCAGGTCGAAGAAGCGAAGGCCGAAGAAACCAAAGCCCAGCAAGCGCTCGATGCCGCGAAGAAGAATTCAGAAGCGGTGAGCGCCCGCGTCGCCGATATCGAAAAGCAACTCAAGGAAGCCGATGGCGGCGCGGCGCCCGCTGCGGACGCCAAGCCAGCCGCAGATAAATCTGTCGCTGACAAAGCTGCGGCGGATAAGAAGGCGGCCGAAGACAAGGCTGCTGCCGACAAGAAGGCGACCGATGAAAAAGCCGCTGCTGATAAAGTAGCCGCCGAAAAAGCCAAGACCGAGAAAGAGGCCGCGGATAAGGCAGCGGCAGAGAAAGCAGCCGCCGAGAAAGCGGCAGCGGACAAGGCCGCAGCCGAGAAGGCGGCCGCCGAAAAGAAAGCCGCCGAAGAGGCTAAGGCCGCGGCCGACAAAGCAGCCGCTGACAAAGCCGCTGCTGACAAAGCCGCTGCTGACAAAGCCGCTGCTGACAAAGCCGCTGCTGACAAAGCCGCTGCTGACAAAGCCGCAGCCGACAAAGCCGCAGCCGAAGCAAAGGCCGTCGCGGATGCAAAAGCCGCCGGCGAAAAAAAGAACTAAGAACGAGCGGTCGCGCGCCGCGGACTCTGCAAATCCGAATGGCGCTCAATAATGGAGTAGCGCACATGTCATCCGCCATACCTCGGCGAAAGTTCTTGCAGTTGGCAGCCGGTGCCGCCAGCCTCGCAGCCGCCCCACGCGTCGTCACCGCCAAAAAGACCGACTCGCCCATCATTCTGGGCGAGGGCGAGCACAAATACGAAGTCGAGCACAATTGGCCGCAGCTGCCCGACCAGTTCACCTGGCAAACCACGCACGACGTGGCGTTCGACAAGGCCGGCAATCTGTACGTAATCCACGAAGGCCACAAGGAAAAGAAGGATCACCCAGCAATCTTCGTTTTCGACGCCGACGGCCAGTTTATCCGCTCCTTCGGCCAAGAATTCCAAGGCGGCGGCCACGGCCTCGAGGTGCACGACGAAAACGGCGAAGAGTTCCTTTACGTCACCGGCTACCAGGGCCTCAAAAAATTCGCCAAGCTCACGCTGAAGGGCGAGCCAATCTGGGAACGACACGCCCCGATCGAGTCCGGCATCTACGCCGAAGGCGAAGATCACAGCACGAAGCCCGGCATGGCCCGTGACCACTTCCAGCCAACCAACATCGCGTTCCGCCCCAATAGCACCGACTTCTACTTGGCCGATGGCTACGGCGCCTACGTCATCCACCTTTACGACCACGACGCCAACTACAAAAAAACCTTCGGCAAACCTGGCAAGGAAGACGGCCAGTTCAACACCCCGCATGGCATTTGGATCGATCAGCGCGCCGGCCGCGATCCAAGCATAGTCGTCGCCGACCGCGCAAACGGCCGCCTGCAATGGTTCACGCTCGACGGGGACCACCAACAATCGCTCGACGGCTTCCACTTGCCCGCCAACATCGATACCTTCGGCGACCTAATGCTCGTACCCGATCTCCAAGCCCGCGTCACGCTCCTCGATGGCCAGAACAAAGTCATCGCCCACTTCGGCGACGACGAAGCATGGGGCGGGGAAGTGATGAAGCGCGAAATCCGCAAGCACCCCGACCAATGGCCGGATGGCAAATTCATCCACCCGCACGACGCCTGCTTCGACGCCCAGGGCAACATTTTCGTCTGCGAATGGGTCGCCACCGGGCGCGTCTCCAAGATGCGCAAGCTAAGCTAAGGTGTCGAAGTACAAGGCGGCTCGCTCGCCAATTCCGCCAGCGCCTCGCGCACTCGAATCTTCTGATCCGACTGCAAGATCAAGTACCGATGCGGCCCATTCGGCTCCGCCGTGAACGAAGTCACCCCTTTGTCCGACACCGCCACACGCCCCGGCGGCGACAAGTCGAAATACCCATCCGCCGGCCGCACCGCATAGAGCACACTCGTTAGATCCCAAGTCGGCCGATCGTGCGGCGGCGGTTCGTAAAGCCGATACGCTTCGGCCAGCGGATGATGTTTCACATATCCGAAATTGCGCTCGATGCATTCGTGCGGAAACGGCACGGCCACGCCGATTTCAAACCCGCTAAACACAATCGGTGTCGGCCAGCCCTTCACGAGCGCTTGGGCCGAATGAATGTCTTTCACAATGTTGTATTCCAGCGCCGGCTTGTCCTCAGTCGTCGCGAACGCGCCGCCCATCACCGACAATAGCCGCACTTTCGCGCGCACCAACGCCACGCCCGTCAGCGGACTCACCTCATCCCCAGGCGACTCGAGCAGCCGCGCAAGATTCGTCGAAAAGCCAACCTGAACGATCACCACCGAGCCGTCGCGCTCCTTGGTGAGCGCCTCACGCAGCACCTTCACCGCGTCCAGCGCATCCGCGCCGCTCTGCAGCCGATGCGGATACCTCACCTTGCCATCATCACGTTCGTTGACCAAACCAGTGTACTTGCTCGCCTCTGGCGTCATCCCCTTGCGAACAACGCCGATCGGCACATCCCCGCGTCCATAGAAGGTATTAACGACGTCGACAAACGGCGCCGAAAGCGCTTCGTCCTTCGTCACCGTCACCGCGATTAGCTTGCACTCCTTGCGAGACATGAGCGCATGGATAAGCCCAAGCGCCAACGCATCGTCGACGTCGTTGCCAATGTCCGTATCAAAGATCAGCGGAACAGGCCCGGGCGCCGCCGCAGCAATCGTCGCCGGCGAGGCTCCGACGATAAGAGCGACGACTAACCACAGTCGACCGAGCCGGTTCGATTGCCACAATAGCTTGCTCATGCCGCGAATTTAGCGTCGGCGCAAGCCGAAGTCGAATCCGCCAATCGATGAAGAGCACTCCCCACAACTCCAACGCCCGACCGATCTAGCAATTATTTTCGCCGAAGCTATACTGCGATGGCTGTGCTGGCTCATTCGAGCGTTCGGTTGGCAACTCGCTTCTCCCCCGAGTCATGAAAAGCACGATTCGAATGCCGCGTACGCGCCGCGCGTTCACGCTTGTCGAACTATTGGTCGTCATCGCGATCATCGGGATTCTCGTCGCTCTTTTGTTGCCCGCGATCCAATCCGCCCGCGAAGCCGGCCGCCGAGCCGCCTGCCAAAACACGATTCGGCAATGGGGCGTATCGATGCAAAACTTTCATGCGACCCTAAATCGATTGCCCGAACCACTTCGTACGAATCCGCGGCGAGTATGGGTCGTTTACACTTGGCCCTATATGGAAGACCAAACGCAGGCCGCTGCCTTTGATCAAAGCACACACTTCTACCTGCCGCCCAATACGATTACCAGCACTTTCGACGGAACTTATGCCAAGCAAATACCCGCGTACTACTGCGCAAGCGACCGGCCGGGCGCGATGTGGACTGGAGACATTTATTGGCGCTGCCGGGGGAACTACGTGATCAACTGGGGCCAATTCGCTATGCCTGGCGTCGGGCCCTACGTTGCTCCAGACCCAACGTGGACCGCCCAGTATGGCTTAGCGCCGTTCGGTCTTGAAGACTTCGCGACTGCAACGCTGCCCCGAGTCGTTAGGTTCAAAGATTTTACCGATGGCACTTCCCACACGATGTTGCTCTCGGAAACCGTCTGCACCGCTGCCGACGACACCTACGATATCCGCGGCGACATGCTCAACGACGGCGAGGGCTGCACCGAGTACATGACGATCGATACTCCCAACAGCGGCACCGACATCACGCCTTATCTCCACAACGGCGGAAAGAATTTGCAGGACGACCCCCCAGCCTTAATCGGCGCCTACGCTCACAAAGCGGCCCGCAGTCGGCATCCCGGCGGCGTGAACGTGATCATGGCCGATTGCTCGCTTCGCTTCATCAACAACGATATCGCGCTCGATCTCTGGCGCGCCATGGGTACGATGAACGGCGGCGAAGTCGTTTCCGATTCAGCCAATTAGTTGCCCAGTGCGTTTCGCAAATCTGTAGCATGAGCAGACGGTTGATGATATTCAAAGCCGGCGTAAATTCCTTCGCTTTTAGTTTCTTACTTCTCGCCCTAATTTCGGGTTGTTCCGCAGACACGAAGCGCGGCATCGTGACAGGGACGGTCTCCCTCGATGGGCAGCCAATTGCGTCTGGCAACATTCGCTTCGATCCCGCAGACGGTCACACGGCAACCGCCGACGCGGCGATCACCGACGGCAAATTCAGTGCGACCGTGCCGCCCGGCGAGAAACGCATCTCCATCCGAGCGCCGAAAGTTGTAGGAAAGAAAAAAGCCTACGAAACACCGGACAGCCCAACGGTCGATTTAACGGAAGAAATGATACCCAAACGCTACAACGCCCAAACCGAACTCAAGACAACTATCAAACCTGGCACCCAGGAAATGCCAGCATTCGATCTCAAAAGCAAATAATCCGCATCTCGACAGAACGATCATTTTAAGTGAGGCAAAACGTCGCCTCCCCAAAGCGCTTCTTAACTTGAAACCGCGCCAATCGCGGCGCTTTATCGCCGATGAGTAACACGACGATCGCTATCCTCGTGACGATCGCCTTCAGCATCCTCGGCGTCGTTGGCGACTATTTCCTGAAGATCGCCAGTGCGAAAGAACATTCGCTGAAAGCAGCCGAGTTCTACCTCGGTTTCATCCTCTACGCATCAACCGCCTTCGGCTGGGTGTTCGTCATGAAACACCTCAAACTCGCCACCGTCGGCGTCGTATACTGCGTTTCGATGGTGCTGCTGCTCTCGGCCGTCGGTGTCGTCGCGTTCAAAGAAACGCTGAGCGGCTACGAGATCGCCGGAATTCTCATGGCCATCGGCTCGCTCGTCCTGTTGGCACGCTTCAACTGAAACGCCGCTTACGGCCGCGCTTTTGAAACAAAACTACGCGGTGTGCCGAGATTCCAGCACCGTTTTGATTTCTTCCGCAGACATGCCGCGATCAAGCATGTCCTGCTTGAGCTGCGCCGAAGTCGTCAATTTACGAATCTTGTAAAAACAGACCGAAGCGATCGCCCCCAGCACGACCAGGGCCGGCGCACCAAAAACAATGGCGACGGTTACGATCGGAATGGCATCTTCGCTATTCAAACGGCTTAGGAAACCACTCATCGGCGTCTCTCCGTAAAACCTATATGTCGCCCGCCGTGTATTCGTTGGCCGAAGACCGATCTTGGCCGCCAATTACCACTTATCCTTGGTCGACCGTCATATCATAACGGCGGTTCGCCGTTTGTGATCCGGCCGAAGATTCCGTGAGACTTATCGGCTGGCCACGCTCGTGCCGCCCCCACCAGGCGTCGGCATCTTCGATCGACCATTCGAGCGCCTCGGGACAGCGCGAGATTAATATCGAGAGATCGCGCGCCGTTTGCGGTCGCTTCGCACGCGTTTTTTCCAGGCACGCCAAAAGTGCCGCCTCTAATGCGGGCGGAATCGGCGTGTTAATGCGTTCCGAAGGCGGCACTGGCGGCGTCGCGACATGCTTCTGGCAAAGGTCGACGACGCTGTCCGCTTCGAACACCGGCTTGCCCGTCAGCAGGAAATAGCCCACTGCACCGAGCGCGTAGATATCGCTCCGCGCATCCACCGAGTTCGGCAATTGAATCGCTTCAGGCGACATATAGAGCGGCGTACCCGTCAGCGACGCATTTTGCGTCGCCCCGGCGCGTTTCTGTTCGTCGAGTGCCTTCACCAACCCAAAGTCGAGCACCTTCACCACATCCGGCTGCCCGCCGCGACGATTCAGCATGATGTTGGCGGGTTTGACGTCCCGATGCACAAGCCCGAGCGAATGCGCTTCGAACAGCGAACCGCAAATCTGCTGCAAAATATGGATCACGCGCGGCACCGGTTGCGCACCGTACTTCTCCACTAGCGTTTGCAGATCGATCCCGTCCAAAAACTCCATCGCATAGTAGAAAACGCCTTCCGGCGTCCGCCCAAAATCGTAAATAGCCACTGTGTTCGGGTTGTTAAGCTGGCTGGTGATCTGCACCTCACGCTCGAATCGCTCCAGCGCGCCCGCATTCACTTTATTAACATCGAGCATCTTCACCGCAGTTGGTCGACGCAGCATCGCGTGCTGCGCCTTATACACAACCCCCATGCCACCCGCGCCAAGTTTCTGCTCGAGCTTGTATTGCCCGATTTGCTGGGCTTCGATGACCGCTTTCTGCGCTTCGCGCTGCGAATGCGCGAGAAGCAACGTGAACACGAAGATCGCAATCGCACTGAGAGCCAACAACGTGAAAAGCCCCCAGAACGTCCACTCCAGAATCGCCAGCGGCCGAAACGCCTCGGCATAAGCAATTTCAGTGGCCACCCCCATGTTCGCATTCGGCAGCCAACGCCACGCCCCAACAACCTTCACCCCGCCAAAGTTCCGATAGCCCGATACATCGACACCGGCGTTACCGGCCACCGCATCAGCCGCCATCCGCGTCAGCGGCATCTCGCGGCGGCGAGCGTTCGGTCGAAAGCCCTCCGTCATATCGCCGCCAGGATCACGCGCCGAAAGCTGCAATATCGAATGCGGGTTCTCCTGGTTCGGAGAATCGGGAAGCAGTCCCAGCAGAATCAACGCATCATCGAACCGGCTGTTGGAGACAAACAGCCCGTCCCTATTGAACGCATAGGTCTCGCCGGTGTTTCCAACCCGACCCAACTGCAAAATGCGCGTAAACTCCTGCTCTGGTCGAATACGCAACCCAAGCGCTGCGACAACCTGAAAACTCTCGTCTCGAATCGGCGCGCACACAAACATCGTCGGCACGCCCGTGCGCATCTGGCCGTTCTCATCTTTAAGTGCCACCCGGCTCGGAAACGGCGTCGACACGCACGCTTCCCCAGCCAATGCGCGCGAAATAAACGAATCGTACTCTGGAATGTCCTGCTGGCCGATC
>Ga0206917_1191_pt1 | contig 14211 bp, 11 predicted proteins | sample Alteio_BWOrgHeat_68_FD_152931 | JGI IMG/M metagenome (GOLD analysis project Ga0206917, IMG submission 152931) | Enriched cells from forest soil in Barre Woods Harvard Forest LTER site, Petersham, Massachusetts, United States -... | ecosystem: Environmental > Terrestrial > Soil > Temperate forest >...
CGATTCGGCGAGTTGATGGCGGATTGCCTGCGCCGGCAACAGCCCGACGCGTCCGCCGACATGCTGCAGCGCGAGCGGGACAAGGCGATGCGCGCGCCCGTGATCGTGGTGGCGGCGGCGACGGTGCAGCGCAAGCACAAGATCCCCGAGGTGGAGCAACTGGTGTCTGCCGCTGCAGCGGCCGAGAACATCATGTTGGCGGCGAATGCGCTGGGGTATGGCGCGATGTGGAAGACCGGCGCGCCGGCTTATGACGCCGGCGTGAAGCAGGCATTCGGGCTGGACACCGATAACGATATCGTCGGGTTCCTGTATCTGGGCACGCAGGTGGGCGGTGGTTCACCGGCGGCGCGGCCGACGGTGAAGGACCTCGTGTCGGTCTGGCAAGGATAGGCGGGCCGGCCTTATTCGGCCGCCGGCGCCTTCACCAGCGTTGCGTCGATCTCGTCGATCGTGCGTCCCTTTGTCTCGACTGCCAGGAACGCAAAGGCGGTGGCGGCGAGCGCGTACCAGAACGCCAGGTAGAGGAACGCTGGCACGATCGCGTCGAGCGTCGCCTTCGGGCTGACGTAGTTCGAAGAACCGATGATCAGCGCGAGGCCCAGTGGACCGATGATCTTGCCTATATTGCCAACGCCGTAGGCCAGGCCCATGCCACTGGCGCGCAGACGCGCCGGCCATACCTCGGCAATGTAGGGTCCGATGATCGCGTAGCTGCCGTCGCCGAAGAACCGCTGCGCCATCACCAGGACGAAGAACATCGACACGCCGCCCAGCCAGACGCTGTTCATATAGCCGGCCAGCGCCATGGTGATCGCGCCGGCATAGCCGATGATCGCACCCGACGCCTTGCGGCCGATCGCATCCGAGAGGTAGGAGCAGAACAGGCGACCGAGGATGCCGAGGATCGATACATAGATCATCAGATAAGAGGCCTCGGCTGGCGTGATCCGCAGCACGAGCACGAACAGAGCGATGATCCAGAGCAATAGCCCGACGCCGCCGGTCTGACTGATCGCCGTCAGGCAGCCTGCGGCGATGCTCCGCGGATAGCGGAACAACTCTGTCCAGGGCAGGGGTTTCACTGCATCGGGCACGCTGGTGGGCAGAGCTATTTGCTGCGGGTCCATCTGCAGGGCCCAGGCGAGTGACCTGCGCGCTTCTTCCATCCGGCCACGGCGCAGCAGCCAGTGCGGTGATTCAGGAACCCAGTAGCGGATCATCAGCACGAGCAGGGCGGGGGCGAGACCGATGAGGAACAGGCCACGCCAGCCGATGAGTGGTGCGAGAAAGGCGCCAGATACCGCGCCCATCAAGTTGCCGGCGGGCAGCAGCACCGTGGTCAATCCGCTGACCCAGCCGCGCTTGTACGCGGGCACGAATTCCTGCACCAGCGGAATGTCCACCGCGATCAGGCCGGCATTGCCGAAGCCGACGAAGAAGCGGAAGAACGCCAGGAAGAACCAGCCGGGAATCAGAGCGTCCTGGTCTGGCGTGAATGCCATGATGCCGGTCGCGATCGAGACATTGAGGGCGGTCGCCATGAAGATGGTGCGGCGGCCGAATTTGTCGGCCATCCAGCCCCAGAAGAACGCACCCGGTACCGCGCCGAGACCCGATGCCAACAGGATGACCGCCGACTGGCCGAAGGTCAGTTTCCAAGAGCCGATGATGAAGGCGAGCACGTAGCCGATGAGGAAGAAGTCGAAGAAGTCGAGCATATCGCCGAGATTGGCGGTGGCGATGATGCGCCATTGATTGCGGGTGAGCTTCTGCTGTTGCTCAAGATGTTCGAGCATACGTCCCTCCATTTCGTCTTGTCCGGCACGGTGGCGGCAAACGATTGCGGCGACGATGTACATGCTCTTCCGCTCCGGCCGCGGTGGTACCGCTTCCGGAGGTGCGGGCTGGTCATGATGCCAACCATCAAATAGCATAAGCAGGCACTGCTGCTTTGTCAGCAACTAACTGACTGGGAGCGAGACATGACCAACGCGATCGAAAGCGAACAGCTCACGCGTGTCGGGCCAGGGACGATGATGGGCGATCTGATGCGGCAGTACTGGCTGCCGGCGGTGAAGTCGTCGGAGGTGGTGGCAGGTGGCGATCCGCTGCGGCTGATGCTGCTGGGCGAGAGACTGATCGCGTTTCGTGACCAGTCGGGGCGCGTCGGCGTGATGGATCATCGCTGTCCGCATCGCTGCGCGTCGCTGTTCTTTGGCCGGAACGAGCCGGGCGGCATGCGTTGCGTTTATCACGGCTGGCAGTTCGACACGGATGGCAATTGTATAGACATGCCGAACCTGACGCCGGAGCAGGATTTTCGGCAGAAGGTGCATGCGAAGGCCTACAAGGTCTGCGAGCGGGCGGGGGTGATCTGGGTTTACATGGGCGTCCGCGCGGAAGCGCCACCGCTGCCGGAGATCGAGGCCACGTTGCTGCCGGAGAGCGAGCTTTCCATCACCTTTACGCAGCGGGAGTGCAACTGGCTACAGGCGCTGGAAGGCGATATCGATACCTCGCATTTCAGTTGGCTACATGTTGGCTCGGTGAAGCCGGAGCAGGTGGATCCGAGCAACTGGCTGATGTACCAAGTGAACAATCGCGCCCCCGATTATCATGTATCGGATACCGACTGGGGCACGATGTACTGCGCGTTCCGGCCGGCCGAAGGTGATCGGACGTATTGGCGGTTTGCGCATTTTGGCTTTCCGTTCTGGACGTTCATTCCGCAGGGCGATTTCCTGGACCGGGTGATCGCGCGAGCCTGGGTGCCGATGGACGACACGCATGTGATGTTCGTGGGCTTCTCGTGGAAGCAGGCGTCCCGGACAGCCGCGCTGGCGGGTGGCGAGCCGATCCCTGGGTCAACGCCTGCGCCGGATATGATGCCGAACTCCACCGATTGGTTCGGTCGGTTCCGGCCGGTGCAGAGCGCGGCGAACGATTACCTGATCGACCGCGAGGCGCAGCGCAACGACGTGATCTACACCGGCATCACGCATATCGCGATGCAGGATCAGGCGATCACCGAGAGCATGGGCGATATTGTCGATCATTCGTTCGAGCACTTGGCGCCGAGCGATCAGATGATCACCCGGACGCGGCGGCGATTGTTGATGGCGGCGCGCGCGCTGCACGAGAAGGGTGCAGTGCCGCCTTGCGTCGATCAGCCGGATATCTTCCGGCAGGTTCGCAGTGGTGAGGCGGTGCTGGCCGCGGACGACTGGCAGGCGGCGTATCGCGACCGGTTGGGGCAGGCGGTGCGGCCGACCGGGTGGCGCGAGGCGGCGGAGTGATCGACGCTGCGACGTTACGCGTCGCCGCGCCGTCGCAGGATGAAGGTCCCGAACGCACCCAGTCCGAAGTTGATCGCGATGCCGGCGAGCGACAGGAGCACCAGGGCGGCGAACATGCGCGGCACTTGCAGGCGGTAGCCGGCTTCGAGGATCCGGTAGGCGAGGCCTGAGGCGAAGCCGCCGGAGCCGGCGACGAATTCGGCAACCACGGCGCCCACCAGCGCCAATCCGCCGGAGATCCGCAGGCCAGCCAGGAAGTAGGGCAGGGCAGCCGGCAGCCTCAGCAGGCGCAACGTGGTGCTTCGGCTCGCGCCATACAAGCGGAACAGGTCGGCCAGTTCCGAGGGGGCTGACTCGAGGCCGGCCGCGGTGTTGGCGAAGACCGGGAAGAACGCAACGATGGTTGCACATACAACGAGAGATGCGAATGGATTGCCGACCCACACGATGATCAGCGGTGCGATCGCGACGATCGGCGTGACCTGAAGCACGACGGCCCAGGGTTGGATCGCTGCCGCCAGCAGGCGGTTCGAGGCGATTGCGATCGCCAGGGCGACGCCGAGCGCCGCGGCGACGACAAGCGCGGCGAAGGTCACCAGCAGCGTTGAACCCAGCGACGTCAGCAGCAGCGTGGGTTCGGCAAGGAAGGCCAGGATGATCGCGATGGGGCCTGGGACCAGATAGCTCGGTACATCGATGATGCGCACCGCGGCTTCCCACACCACAAGGGCCGCGAGGCCGAACAATGTGGGGGCATATTTCATGCGGTGAGAGCCTGTTGCAGGTCGCGCATGATCTGGGCGACCAGGGCGGCGTAGGCGGGGTCGAGACGGGCCTCGGCGCCGGGGTGCAAAGGGGACGCCAGCTCATGGTCGATGCGTCCGGGGCGCGGGGTCATCAGCACGATGCGGCGGGCGAGGAAGGCGGCCTCGTAGATCGAGTGGGTGACGAAGACCACGGTGCAGCCGAGTTCCTGCCACAGCGCCAGCAGGTCTTCCTGCAGCTTGTTGCGGGTGAATTCGTCGAGGGCGGCGAAGGGTTCGTCCATCAGCAACAGGCGCGGCCTTGTGACGAGGGCGCGCGCGATGGAGACGCGCATGCGCATACCGCCGGAGAGCTGCCGCGGGCTGGCTGCTTCGAAGCCTGCCAGGCCGACGCGGTGGAGGGCTTCCCACACACGGGGCATGGCCTCGGTACGCGCGGCACCGGCGAGGCGGAGCGGGAGGTAGACGTTGTCGGCGGCGCTCGCCCAGGGGAGGAGCGTGGCGTCCTGGAAGACGAAGCCAATCTCGCCTGACTTTGGCTGGTGGCCTGCGTCCCAGGTCAAGTCGCCGGCGTCGGCGTGCTCCAAGCCGGCGATGAGGCGCAACAACGTGGACTTGCCGCAGCCGGATGGGCCGAGCAGGGCGACGAAGTCGCCGGCGTTGATCGTGAGCGAAACATCGCGCAGGGCTTCGACCGCACCGAAGCGGCGGCCGAGCTGCGAGATGTGCAGCATGGTCCGGTTGTCATTGCGCGCGCAGCGAAGCGATCCCGAACGGGATTGCTTCGCTGCGCTCGCAATGACAGCGGCGGGGGCGGGCGGAGAGCGGCACGCTACTTCTTCAGGTCCATGCCGACGCGCTTGTCGACGAAACGGAGTGTATAGGCTTTTGTGATCTCGAGGCCCTTGGGGTAGACGCCGACATCCGCCATCGATTGGTAGAACGCGGCCCAGCGGGCGTCGGTCATCGCGCCAATACCGAGTTTCAGCGCGTCGCCGGAATCGACGATCCCGTGGGCTTTCATCGCGTCGCGGCCGTATTGCAGCAGGGCGTCGGTCATCTCGGGGTTGTCGTGCTTGATCGCCATGTTGGCGGGTGTCGGGTCGCCGTAGAGGTAGGAATACCAGCCCTCGATCGAGCCATCGATGAAGCGCTGCACGACGTCAGGCTTGTCCCGGACCAGCTTCGTGCTGGTCGTGACGATGTTGCCGTAGCCGAGATAGCCGGCATCGGCGACCAGCATCACCACCGGCTTGATATGGGTGGCCTGCTCGATCGCGAACGGCTCGGAGCCGAGGTAGCCCTGCTGGATCAGCGTCTTGTCCGCCAGGAACGGCTGCAGGTTGAAGGTATACGGACGTATCTGCGCATCGGTATAGCCGTACTTTGACGCCAGGAAGCGCCACCAGCCGGAGCGCGTGTCGGCGCCGATGAAGATGGGTTTGCCTTTCAGTGCCGGAAAACCATCGGCGCCCTGGCCCGGGTGGGCGATCAGGACCGAGGGGTCCTTCTGGAACATCGCTGCGATGGCGACGAAGGGCAGGTTCTGCTGCACGAACTCGATGGCGCGGCCGCCGCCCAGGTTGAAATCGAGGCGGCCGGCCATCATGAGCTGCATCTGGTTCACCTGCGGGCCACCCTGGCGGATGGTCACGGTGAGGCCGTGCCGCTGGTAGATCCCGCTGGCGAGGGCCTGATAGTAGCCGCCGTATTCAGCCTCGGCGAGCCAGTCGAGGCCGAAGGAGACCGCGTCATCCGCGCGGGCGGCGGTGGCGCTGAGCAGGACGAGCAGTGCGGCGAGCCATCGCATCAGAACCTCGATTCGCTCTGTGGGTGCCGCATCCTGCACAATGGCGGGGCGATCGGGGAGGTGGCATGGCGGAGCCTCGGCTGAAGGCTGGTCTGTGGGTGAAGATGGCGCTGCGCATGGCGGACCTCGGAGGCACGCCAGGCGTGGTGCTGCGCAAGGGCGACGCTGACTCGGGCGGCGTGCTGGTGGTGCTGCGGGGAAAGGACGGGCTGACCGTGCTGTCGCAGGTGCGCGCCGCCGATGGGGCGCTGGCGTGGATGCGGGGGACGGGTGCGGGGTCGGTGGATCAGGCGGCGGTGGACGGATACGTGGCGCGGCAGGTGCGGTTCGATCCGGATGTCTGGGTGCTGGAGTTCGATGCGCCGAACCTGGTGCCGCCGTTCGAGGCGAAGGTGGTTGAGTAGGCGTCCTCAGTTGGCGTCGGTTGCGCCCAGCGCCTGCAGCCGCAGCCTGGCATTCGGGTCGCCGAGGACTGCTGCCTTGCGATACCAGGTCAGGGCGAGTGCCTGATCGGGCCTGACGCCGACGGCGCCGATCTGGGCGAGGTAGGCGGCATCATAGGTTTTTGCCAGCGCCATGGCAGCGGCGGCGCTGCCGAGACTGGCAGCGTATTCGTAGATCTTGCGGGCGGCCGATATGTCCTTGATCGCCAGCTTCTCGTTGCCACGAGCGACATACGTCGCGGCCATCGCCTGCTGCTGAGTGTCCGGCTGGTGCGTCGCGGGAGGCCTTGCCGGTGGCGGCGCGGCAAGCGCCAGTGCTGCATTCCCGGTCGCCACGACTGGTGGGCTGCGCACGGCTGGCTCGGCCACGGTTGCTGCGGCCGGAGGCGCGGTGGGAGGGGCGGCCTCGGCATCCGGCGGCCTGACCTCGGACCTGCTGGCGCTTGCCGCCGCGGGGATTGTCGAGGCGACAGCAGTGCTGACGGCGTCCGTGTGCGCGGTGTCGGGCGCCGTGGTTTCCGATGGCGCTGCGGCAACCTCGTGCGAGGTGTCAGTCTGCTGCAACGCGGCAGCGTCCAGCATTGACTGCGCCATCGCATCGAATGACATGAGGGCTTTCGAGATTTCCGGACGCCCTTGGGTCTGCTCCTCGATTGCGCGGTTGTGCATATGTTCGGCGAAGGCGGCCAGGGCCTGACGCGTGCCGGGATCCGCCGGCGATGCATTCTTCATGAACAACTGCCACGTCTGCAGCGCATTGTCGTCCTGCGGCCAGATGAAGTGTCCAGCGAAGATCTGCTGTTCGGCCTTGAGCAAGAGCGCTTCGCTGTTCTGCTTCTGCCGCGCGGCAGGACTGCCAGCCGGTGCCGGGTCATCAGCATAGGCAGGATGTCCTGCCAGCAGGCTGCACGTGCACAGAGCCGCCGTCAGCAGCCAGAAGCGGATTTTTGGAAGTTGGTGGGAGGGCTGCATGCCAACGTCTTGCTGATGGCGAAACTGCGCGCCATGACTGGGACAGCGCTGTGCAACGGACGTGGTCAACGTCCGGTTGACCGCTGCCTGTCCCAGGCAAGGAATTGCTGGAACAAGGCTTCCTTCGCAGCGTCGGACATCTTGGTCATGTCTGGATTGATCTGAGCAAGAAATGTATTGAAGCGGGCCTGCGTCGCGTTGGCCTCCTGCTCGGCGGCGGCGTGCTGGACGAGCCAGTCCTGCGCGGGCTGGAAGCGCGCCCAACCCGGTACTTCGGCTGTCAGGTTGACCTCGCGCCACTTCGGGTGGCGCGGCGGCTGTTGAAACTGGTCGAACTTGCTGAAAAAGGCGTTCACGAAGCGGGCGACCCTGACGTAACGTTCGTTACGCGGCTGCCAGGCGAACACCGCCATCACGTCGCCCACCGCGATCGTCGGCACAGGTGTGTCAGCCGGGACGAGCAGTGGATATGTGTCGTGGGTGAACTTGTCGGGGAAATACGTCTGCGCGAGGCCTGGTGTGAGCGCCACCGGCAGGAAGTGAAGACCGCTGTCGGTGGGAATGTCGGCGAACAGCGGCATCGGCGCGCCTGCGACCTGGATGACCGCCGCGATGTCGCCGTGCTTCAGCTCCTGGACGCCAGTGACCTGCTTCTCGTGTTCGATCTTTGGTTTGATGCCGAGCGCATCAAGCAGAATCTCGGCTGTCATGGCGGAACCGCTACCGGTGACGTCGACGTTGACGCGCTGCCCGTCCAGATCCTCGATCCGTGTGATGTCCTTCCTGGCGAGGACGTGGATCTCCTCGTCGTACAGCTTGGCGACGTAGCGAATGCTGTCGGTGAGACCGGGAAACATGTTGTGCTGCTTGGCGTAGGCGAGCGCATCGGCCTGCACAAAGCCAACGTCGATGCCCCTCAGATACAGGATATCCGACAGGTTCTGCAGCGAGCCCTTGCCGAGCGTCGGCAGCACGCGCAGTGAGTCGTCATCCAGAATGGTCAGATCGGCACCCGTTCGGGCGTAGGTTCCGCCCTCCATGCCGGTGATGACGCCAACGGTTCCCTGGTTCGCGTGGGCGACCAGGCCGGCCGGTGGCTGCTGTTGGGCTGATGCGCTGCCGGCAAATGCGACAACCACGAAAGCAAGGATTAAATGCTTCACGGCCCCCCACCGATCATGGTGCAGAACGTACTGATTATGCGACCATAACAGCGTGGTGACGAAATCTGCAAGCCGTTTCGGCGGGTATTACGTTGCAGATACGTTATTGGTGCAGAGTCGTGTTAATTTGCCTGCAACCGGTGGTGGGCGCGGTGGCGGGAAAGAGTCGCCGCGATGCTGGGGGGCATGGACTTGATTGATTTAGATCAATGCGAGCGGAAAGGCTTTATCGACATCTACGGGGAACAGAGGTGCCACATGCCAGAGACCGTCGCGTTCTGCCAAGCGTTGCAAAGGCTGTCCGAGGATACCCGCGAGCTTGCAGCCGAGGTCGATGACGCGGTGGTCAGCCCGCAATTGATCGAAATCGCTGATGAGATTCTGGAATTGGCACGCGTCAACCGTCCAACACACGTGATCGATACGTTGACCTCTCATTAAGCTCGCGGTGCCAATAGCGGTTGGCATGGGCAATGGATCTGACTCTGGTGGGACCCCGGCATCAGCCGGGCTACTTTGCGCCAAGGCATTGGAACTGCGGCGTTTATCCGACACCGCGACAACCGAGGAGGTGAAGGCGGCGCTGCTTCGGCTGGCGGATCGGTATGATGCGCTGGCAGCCGCGCGCGCGGCGCGGCATCCGCCATCCGCGCAAAGCCAGTGATCGGACCCCCGACAGGGTGACGAAGTGCAAGCCGGGTATCCGCGGGGTCTCGTGCGTGTCTCATTGCCCTTTGGGTGAGATGACGCTCGCACGACCTGGGGCGCTGGTGGGGGCGGGACACCGGTCTGTGGCCACAGGGATGGCCTTGGCGCCCTGAGGACCACTGAGGATGCGGAGGCGCGTTCGCGCGGCTGGAAGGACACCGGTGCGGCTGCTCGCGCCGAAACTGGGGCCGAGCCGAAGACGCGGGTACGAGGGTCGCGGTCAGGCGGCGGAGGCGTGGGCGAATTCCTGATCGGCCTGGAGGACGACGGGACTGGTGCTGGCCAGGAGGGCCTCGACGGTTTCCGGATCGGGGCGGCCCCAGGTGGCGGCGGAGGGGATACCGCCATGAGCGCGGATCTCGGCGGCGCGGCGTGGGTAGAGGGCGGCGTATTTCTCGGCGATGTCGTAGCGGGCGAATTTGTCGTCATCGTGCGTGACGTCGCGTGTTGCGGGTGGGGTGGCGGAGTTGTCCCCGGGTCGAGACCGCGGACCTGGCGCCGATGTGACGGCGGAGGGCGGGGACGGCGGCTCCGGCGTGGCGACAGCTTTGGTGGCGGCGACCATCAGGCCGGCGACGCAGTGCTCCTGCCAGGCATCCTGATCGCAGGTTGTTCTGTCGGCTTCGCGCTTGCGGCGGGCGGCCTGGACGCGGAGCAGGAGGGCGCGGGCGGCGTTGGCCGTGCGGTGGAAGTGGTTGGCCTGGGCGCGGCACTTCCCGGCTGCGACGAATTCGTACGCGGCGGCGAGATGGTGGGCGTAGCCGATGCAGGCGGAGGCGTTCGCGTCGGCGGTGACGACGCGGACGGCGATGTTCGCCTCGTCGGCGTTGGCGGGGATCATGGAGGCGACGGCGGCGATGCCGGCGTCGATGATGAGGCGGACTTCCGAGGGGTCGGTGACGTTGGGGGGCAGGACGTCCTTGTAGAGGCAGTGGACGACGTAGCGGAAGACAGAGTCCGAGACCTGCTCGAGTGGGTTGAGGCGGGTTGAGGTGGTGCTGGTGGGTTCATCATCTGCCATGGGGCAGCAGGTGGTGTCTGTCAGTATGATTCGCAAGTTATGATGATATAACTAACGACCATTGCTATCGCCGCTTCAGGTCCCGAGGGAGCATGTCGTCCGTCCGCACGCACAGGGTGCGATGTTGTGAGGTACACCTGCGCGTGCGCATCCGGCGCATCGGTCGCCTTATCACAAAGCGACAACGTTTGACGCTGTTCATGATCAGGCCGCGCTTATTGAGATCCCTTCGTCGATATAGCCGGTTGTGGCGCCAAGGTGGAGGATCAACTCAACAATCCCAATGTACCCGTCGAACAGCGACGGCGGGATCACTGCATTGCCATTTGTCCAACGCAGGTTGTTGCCTGCTTCGAAGGTATGGAAGCCCTCATTGAGCCTTGCGTCATCTGCACCGATACCCTGACGCCGGCTTGCCTGGACCGCCACGATCCGCCTGATCGCGACACCGATTAATCGGGGATCGCGGGCCAGTCCCAGTTCCTGGGGTACGGCGGCGCGCGAGACGATCCGAACGTCTGAGGCGGGCGTTGGTAGATGGAACTTATACCAATCGGCGCCGGACGATATGGGGACCAGCGGGTCGCCGTCCACAATCAGGCGGAGGTCTGGATCCGGCGTCAAGGGAAAGCCGGGTCGAGGACCTGAGCGGTCCAACAGCCGGCGCCAGATTGTGTCGACCACCGGCCCATCTGTGACCAGCGGCGCGCATGGTTCCTGCGGCGGCAAGTTCCAGCCGCTATTGGCATTCTGGAATAGCCATCGGTTGCCGTCGTCGCGGTAGCTTTCCGCCGGTGCGCCGTTGGCAATCAGCACGTCATGGCTGTCGAGCTCGACGTGATACAGCTCCACCTCCTGCGCGCGGTCGTCCCACAAGATCGAGCGGTGGTTGATCAACTCCTCCACCGGAATCAGCACATCATCGATATAGAGCGCATGTCCCTTTGTGAGGCGCAGGTCACGGTCCGGCACATTGCTGACCAGCGCGCCCTTGCAGACGATCACCGGTGTCGCCGCGCTGCGCTGACCGCGCGTGGCCAGCACCTGGCCCTTGCCGATCCAGGTGATCCGCCGCGTAGCACCGCTGAACGTCAGCACTTCGTCACCAACGGAGAGCTGCTCCACAGGAACTTCATCGCAGGGTGTCGAGATCCGCGTTCCGGCGGTGAAGCAAAGCGTCACGACTGTATCGGTCGCACCTGGCGTTGCGATGAAATCGCCGACCGCGTAGGTGCCAGCGACCAGCAGTGACAGCGGCGCCACGGTGCCGCCGGACAGTGTCAGTGTTCCGGCCGCACCGGAGGTGCCTTGGGTGAACACCGCAGTGTCGTAGACGGAACCCTGGATGTCGATTGTGTTGCCGTCGCCGAAGCCGACGATGGTACCCTTATCGCCGCCGGGCACGTCGAGGATAAGATCGCCAACGTTGGCGCCGATGGACGGACCGAATGTGATGTCCACGCCGGCGCCGATATTGCCGTTCACCTCCAGCGTTATGACTGGCTCGATCGAACCGGCGCCACTGACATTGCCGTCGATCGTCAATGCACCCGGAGCGGGGCCAGTCGCCTCCACGAGGCCGCCGCCCGATAGCAGGACATCGGCCTTCAGCGAGCCGAGACCGGTCAGCGACGACTTGCTGCCAATGGCGACCGCTCCGTTGGCGCCTGCGGCGGCGCCGATCAGCACTCGGCCGCCGCCGGTGAGATCGAGCGTGCCGAAATCGATCGAGACCTGCTGTGCGATGACGGAGCCGACGGAACCCGCTGCCTGGTTCACCGCGAGGTTGCCAGTGGGCCCGATGAATATGTTGTCGAGTGTCGCGATCGCGCCAGCGCCGACAGTTGCCTGTCCGTCGCCGCTCAGTCCGACCGTCAGACTGCCGACGTTCCAGTCAGCGCCGTCTATCGTCAGTGTTCCGCTGGAACCGGTATCCTCGCCAAGGATGACTGCGGCAACGGTGCCGCCTGAACCTGACAGGATCGAGAGATCGCCCGTGCCGTCCAGGCCGATGACCACGGTGCCGCCATTCAGGATGGCGTTGTCGAGTGTAAGATCGCCGCTCACGTCGGCGGCGGAACCCAGGATGGCATTGCTGGCGGTGATGATCTCGCCATTACCCGCCGTCGCATGGCCGGCGCCGTTGAGCCCGATTGTCAAGGTGCTGGTGTTCCAGGTCGCGCCATCCAGCGTCAGATTCGAGATTGCGGTCGCGTTGTCACCCACAGTGACCGTGGCAAATGTGCCGATCGAGTTCGCCCCGAACGTGGCTGTTCCGGTGCCGTCCATGCCGATCGTCAGGAAATCCACGCCAAAGCTTGCGCCATTGACCAACAGGTCGCCGCTGCCGGTTTGCGCCGCGCCGATGATTAGACTGTACAGGGCCACGGTGGCGCCGGCCGCGATTGTCATGTGACCGGTGCCGGCGGCACCGAGGGTCACGCCGCCCGCGCCCCAGGTTGAACTGGCGAGCGAGAGGGAGCCTACCGCACCCTGGTTGAGGCCCAGAACGGCGCTTTCTGTGAAGAAGGCCGCCGTGTTGGTTATTTTGAGGCTGCCGGTGCCTGAGTAGCCGACAGTGAGTCGGCCGGCTCCGACCGTGCTGTCGTGCACGATATCGAATTCGAGCGCGCCATCGGCGGTGACGACGCCAACGTCGTCGGTACTGTCTCCGATGATCAGGTCTTCCGCCGTGAAGAGGCCGCCGGGATCCACCTCCATGATGGCGGTGCCAGATACGCCCAGTAAGCCGGCGCCGATTCCGATAACGCTCACCGTGCCGGAATTCTGCATCCCGGCGCCGGACGCGATGATAAGCTTAGAGCCTTCTTCGACGGTCAGGTCGTCCGGGAAACCGGCATTGTTCTCCGGCAGGAACGCCCCCGCCCGGAAGCGATTGTCGGTGAGGGTGACAGTCGTGTCGTTCTGGAGGGCGATCTGGTCGGCGTCGGCACCACCAGCGCCACCAACGCTGTGGATGCCACCATCGTTGAAGACCGCCACGGCCTGGAGCGAGGTGTCGGAGCTCGCAACAATGGTGTTGGTACCGCCGGGAATTTGCCAATTGGTGATGGTCCCCGACGTGGAGTCCCAGTTCGGGCCGCCCTTTCCGGTCCATATGAAGATGGTTGACATGAACCACTCCCCCTGGTGCGCGGAGCGATAGCTCCCCAAGAATGCGATTCAACGGCACACGGGATCGTGTGTCCACCAGAGACGCAACGTTCCGGCCGATACTCGCGGGATTGTGTTACATTAGCAACGGAACCGGTTGCAGGCGGCATGCCGGTTTGGCCTTGAACCGACACTGAGCAAGCAGTCCGCATGCGAGGGTTGAGAAGAAGCTCTCGCACATGGCGTTGTCGTACGCATCGCCGACTGAACCCGTCGAAGAACGCACGCCTGCCTCTCGGCAACGATGGCCGAACTCCTCGAGGTGTATTGCGAACCCTGGTCGGAGTGATGGATCACCCCCTGGGCCGTCGTGTCGCGAGCGCCATGTCGAGCGCATCGGCATCCTCCCCGCCCCGAGGGGCGGGGAGGGCCACGCTAATCCGCCTGCGTTGCCTTGTGGGCGAGCAGCGCCATCAGCCTGCGATCGCGCCATTCCTGACGGACGTTCTGCATATTTGCGGGCAGCTCCGCCCGGCGGGCCGCGTGCAGCCTGTTCACCAGCGGCGGATCCCATGCCAGGGGCGTCGCCTGTTCCTGGATCCGGCCGATCAGCGGGCCGTAGCGATCGCAGTAGTCGGCCAGGCCGCCGGGGGCGTTCAGGTCGATAGTTTCCAGCGGTCCCATGAAGCTCCAGCGCAGGCCGAGGCCATGCTTCACCAGCGCATCCAGGTCGGTGGGCGAGATCACGTTGTCGGCGAGCAGGCGGAAGGCCTCGGCCAGCAGCGCGCTTTGCAGGCGGTTGAGCGCGAAACCGTCCATCTCCTTGTTGATGGTGGCGGGGACCTGGCCGGCGCTGGTCATCAGCGCGCGGGTGCGGGCGACGACGGCGGGGTCGGTCCAGGGCGCGGGGCATAGCT
>Ga0206917_1099_pt3 | contig 14204 bp, 17 predicted proteins | sample Alteio_BWOrgHeat_68_FD_152931 | JGI IMG/M metagenome (GOLD analysis project Ga0206917, IMG submission 152931) | Enriched cells from forest soil in Barre Woods Harvard Forest LTER site, Petersham, Massachusetts, United States -... | ecosystem: Environmental > Terrestrial > Soil > Temperate forest >...
GCGATGGCCAGCACGATTTCGATTTCAATCTCGGTACGTGGAAAACGCATATCCGCCGTTTATTGCATCCGCTCTCAGGCTCGGACGAGTGGGTAGAACTTGATGGTACGGTTGCCGTCCGCAAAGTTTGGGGTGGCCACGCACAGTTGGAGGAAATCGAGGCGGATGGTTCAACGGGCCACTTTGAGGGGCTGACACTGTTCCTTTACAATCCAGAGGCGCATCAATGGGCGCAATATTTTGCCAACAGTGCAGCCGGAGGGAAAACCTGGGAGTCGAACTTTATCGCAACTTTGACGCGGGAAAATGAGACCCAGCAGAAATCCGAGAGCGTTTCCCCGCAACCGTCCTGGTTGCCCAAGCCCTCACATGATTTCGACTTCAATTTCGGTGTCTGGAAGACTCACATCACCCGCAGGCAACATCCTCTCACCGGCTCAAATACCTGGGTTGACTATGATGGCACATCAGACGTCAATAAAATCTGGAACGGGCGCGCCAGCCTGTTCGAACTTGAAGCCACCGGGCCGGCAGGACATATCGAAGGTGTTGGTTTACGGCTTTACAACCCTAAGTCGCGTCATTGGAGCCTGAACTGGGCCAGCAGCAGGGACGGAATGATAGGCAAGCCGATGATTGGCGAGTTCGCCAATGGTGAGGGCCACTTCTATGATCAGGAAGATTTCCAGGGACGAAGCATCCTTGATCGCAACGGTTTCTCCGACATCAAGCCGGACTCTAGCCGTTTTGAACAGGCGTTCTCTGACGATGGAGGAAAGAATTGGGAGACGAATTGGATAATGACTTTCACTCGATGAGCAAACTGGCGGATGAGCGGGAGCTCATCCCTACCGGACTTACGCCCCGCAAATTTGCTCCGTGTCATTTTTACCACTTGGCGGAGCCGGCCAACTGGCCCTTGATTCGACGGCACGGTTTGTTGAGCACCGAACGCCTGTTAGACTTAGCTAAAGTACCGCAGAAGAAGCGAGCAGCGATTCTCTTCCAACATCGCCCCGAATCAGTCGTGCTAGCCAATGGCGTTATCATCCGCGATCAAAAACCGATGCCGCCGCTTCTGCTCGCGCGAGCGCTGCCGACGGATGTGTCCCCATCTGAGTGGTACCGATTTCTGAATCGATTCGTTTTTCTTTGGTCGAATCGTGAGCGAGTTGAACGCCATCTTGGCGCGTGTGGAAGGCCTCAAATCCTGCTGGCGTTCGACGCACCGCACCTTCTAGATAAGCTCGGAGATAGAATCTATCTCTCACCGATCAACAGCGGCAATGCTCGTCGCCGGCCGGCTCTGCGTTCAACTCTTACTTTTGTTCCGTATCGGGAATGGGTTAAGTCGGGTTGGCGAGCGATAGACGGTGAAAGCCGGCGGCGTACCGGTGCGCCGGCTGAAATTTTGGTGGAAGGAAATCTTACTCTAGAACCGTTCCTGCTTGCGGCCGGTACGGTTCGGCACGGATCGGCCGCAAGTTTTGAGGCGGAACTGAGCCGGTCTCAGCTACGTCGAGGCAAAGAGAAGCGGGAACTAGCGCAGCCCCGGGATCGTCCCGGGTGAAATAGAAATAGATTTACGCAGATAAGAGAAAATCGAATACGGAATGCATGGATGAAGTAACTTCCAACAGCTATGAAACAGCCACCGAAACAACGCTCCTAACGCGATGGAATCTGCGACTCAACACACATTGCAGTTCATCGAATCCGTAACTGCAGACGGATATTTTGGGCGTCAATGACTTCGCGTTTGATGGCATTCTTTTTATTCAGTCGCTTCACCATATTAATCCCTTGGATCAATCGCTTGCCCAAGCGGCGCGTCTTCTGGATAAGGGCGGATTCGTGCTTGTGGATGACTTCGCCTTTAACCGGATCGACGAAAGGACCGCCGTCTTGTTGCAGATATGCTCGTCGTTCGCGCCTTGAAAATCAGCCAAATGATCCGGCAGCTGCCGGACGGTACGCCTCCTACTTATGACTCGATGCACTAAGGCCAACGTATGAGCAACGTTAGTAGGAAGAAAAAGGCGTTGTCCCCTGAACAACGTAAAGAACTACTCGGAGCGCTGAAAGCGCGTTTTGAGAAGAACATGAACCGCCACAAAGGTCTGGAATGGGCGAAAGTACAAACAAAGCTCGAAGCTAATACTGCAAAACTGTGGTCACTCAATGAAATGGACCGAACTGGTGGTGAACCGGATGTGGTTGATCATGATAAAAAAACCGGGGAATACATCTTTTGCGATTGTTCGGCAGAAACACCCAAGGGCCGCAGAAATGTTTGCTACGACCGTGACGCTCAGGAGGCGAGGAAAGAATTTAAGCCCGAAAACAACGCGATGGATGTGGCGGCCGCCATGGGCATTGAGCTCTTAACGGAAGAACAATATCGAGAGCTGCAGAAACTTGGAAATTTCGATACGAAAACGTCCAGCTGGGTGAAAACGCCTTCTGATATCAGAAAACTCGGCGGCGCCCTCTTTGCAGATCGCCGCTACGACACCGTCTTCGTTTATCACAACGGTGCGTCCTCTTACGTTGGCAGCAGAGCGTTTCGTGGCTCGCTAAGGGTCTAAAAACGCCGAAGGCTCGCTTCTACGTCCTGGGCTGACAACCTTCTGTATAAACAAGCGCGGGATAAATTCCGTATCCGGACTGGCTACCAAAGGCTAAAGGTCGTCGATCTCGTTTAGGGGGCTCAGTATTCGGGTTCATTCCCCGATTCATCGATTTGATGATACTTTGGCCTCTGATTGAAGCCGACCTTCAGCGGCATACCACGCGAACGAAAAAACTCCTGACACGCCAACTCGATGCTACGGTGGTTTATCATCGCTCTCCGCCCAGCTCGGCGAAGGGGGTCGCTCTTCTCCTCGGATTGGCGCTCAACATTCTGGCTGGCGTTTGCAGTGTCCGCTTCAGGCCGGTCAAATTCGTCACCCGGTCCCCCATTAAAGCTTTTCAGACGATGTGCTTCACCCTGTCCGCTGGACTCAATCAGTTCACAGTTACTTTGTAACCAAATCTTAATTGCGAGTGTCAGCACTGGAGAAGGGCTGCCAGCCGCACTCATTTTGTTTAACCACGCGTCCTTTTCGGGATCATCTGTTCTCCAACCTTTTTCGGAAAACTCGACTATTGATCCATCCTTGTGCTTCCAGCGGAATTGAAAACTCATGGCTCCCAACTTTCTAATTTAAGCGGCGCTTGCCGTGTGTTTTCTACGCAACAGGGGCAACGTCACGTCTTTTATCACTAGATGATGCGAGTCGAAAGATGTGTAGTCTGCAGGTTCCATAGTCTTTGACACGAGGCGCGAAGTCGGTGGTTGCAGTAGTCAACAGAGGGGAGTTACTACCGGGTTACAGGTCATACAATTACACTTTAGTGCTAACCGAGTACTCCCTTCGGTATGATATCCCTTCTGCAAACTGATAGTCGTGTTTCGGGGCAGCAGTCGCCACCCTTTCCGCCTTCCTTGAAGCTGGAAGAGCTGCTCCGGCCCGGAGCTAGACGGCCAATGGTACGTGGTCGAGCAATCGAAGCTACCGGCCTCGAGAATTCTCCTGGCAAGCCAATACCCGCTTCGGAAGGAGAAGGGTCGCTAGCGGGACGATTGTACACCAGGATGAAGGAATAGGCGGAGAAGATAATTGCCGGCTTAAAAGCTTTGAGGGGATGCGCGAGCGATTCCTTGACAGCTCATCGTGAAAAGCAAAGTCGAATCGATCGGCACCGGATTGTACCGATCGCCGAATTTCTTGTCTGACAGTCAGCGCTGGGTAGAAGTGTTAAAGATGCGTAACAAAATGAAATACAATCGCCTATCCTAGTCGTGGCTTCGGGAGAACCGTGAGTCATGAAAAATCAGGTAGTTAGGGATGCGATAGCTAGCAATAACAAATACTATTCTCCCATGGCTCTGATTGTACCCGGCGTCGCGCTAGCCATGCTTACTGGGTGTTCCACACTAGGCAGCGGTGCCTCGGGAGAACCCGCGCCGACCACCGCCAGTAAAACCTATCTGGAACAGCACTCATCCGTGTCTGATCAGGTAGCGGACAGTCCCGATCCAGGCTATGAATGGTTCTACTGACTTTCCGCGGGTTACGCTTAACGTCTGAGCAGCGCCCGAGATTTCAGTTCGGGTAGTTCGGCTGAGAGGAAGGCCGCGGATTAAAGTCGGCCGGAATATGGTTGGGTCTCCCGGTGTCGGTGGGAGTAATATGCAAGTGAGTCTTAAGTGGGTTGTCACCCCACTGCGGCAATTTGGTGATATCAGCGTCTGGAATCAAAACGTAGTCTGACGGGAGGACATCGTGCGCCCGCAAACGGCTGATGCTGAACGCCGAAGTCAGGTCGCCGACTGAGCTGTTCGGGTCATCCTCTGGACCAAGATTGTCCTGGTTGTAGATCTCTTTTCCTCGTGCCAACGCCTGGTGTTCGTCCGGCAGATCCGCGAGTGCCGGTAACTTGAAGATCAAATTGATGAATTTGATAATCGAATTGGTATCGCCCAGTTCGTGAGAAACAACATGGGTTTGGGCGTACGGCGAAATCACCAGCAACGGAACGCGGGGCCCTCGGCTCAGCTGTGTGTTATTGGGATCATAGGCGACGATCGCCGGAGGGACATGATCGTAAGTACCTTCGGAATCATCCCAACTGATAATGATAGCGCAGTTATTCCAGTACTCACTATTCGCGATTGCATTCACCACTTTCGCTACGAGTGCTTCACTGATCTGTGAGTCGGAATACCCCTCGTGATCGTCGTCGCCGACGAAGTTCTTCAGGACGGTAGCATTATTAGCGGCATTCAGCGGAACCAGACCATACTGGTTCTTAAAACCTCCTTTGATGTAGAAGACACCGCCAGCGCCGAGATTTGCGTTGCCGATATCTGTGAAGAATTGAGAATAAGTGTGTAGGTTCTTATTGATCTTCGGGTTAGCAGCAACGTAGCCGAAAAATTGAGGCGCGTTATGGTGTTCGATGTAGGCGCTTTGGCCGCCGATATCCGCCGTGCCACTGTTGAACCCCTCCTCGTACCATCCCCAGTTGACAGAAGCCTGATTCAGGCCAGCGAGGAATTTAATATCGTCCTGTATGTCCGCCAAATCGGCTGCTTCGTTAAGATCAAACTGCTGGAGGTTCTGCATAGCGCTGCCGGTCAAGCTCAAAGGCAAGGTAGCGAACGTCAGATTCAGCTGTGGATCAGTGCTACCCGTGTTTGGCATATGCTCTGCGTCCTTGAGCGGATCTTTTTTTGAACCCCAGAGCGGATCAACATCTTCCTCCACTGGGACCCCAATTCCCAAGGCTACGTTCGCGGGGACGTTTAGGGCGTCGGTCGTTGGATGCTTAACCCATTGAGTTGAGCCGGACTGGCCCGCGATGAGAGAAATATTGTCAGGACTCGATGGTCCTACGATGGTTTGGAAGTGGTTGTCGAAGAGCGCGAACCTGCTGGCGTAGTACCAAAGGAAAGGGATGGTATTGCCGTCAATGTAAGCCATGGTGAGTTCCCCGAACTGTTTTGCGGTCTCGGTGGGGACCGCGGTCGTGAAGTGGAGACTCTCTTCCGCCAAGGCAAAGTGATCCATTAATGGCTTGCACTTAATAACGTTCATCTTCTCCACCAATGACGAATGAGAGTGGCTCATATCATCCAAGTCCCAGGCATCCTCGGCTTGACCCACGCGAAACGGCTGAATGGTGCTGTAGTTCCCATCCGTATCGAGAATCGGTTGAGCAAACCCAGGGGTCTCGGATTCGCCCTGCGAAAACAGGCCATGGGCGCCAGGAAATGTGCCAAACATTTGATCAAAAGCCCGGTTCTCTTGGAAAATTACGAAGACATACTTCACCCGTTCTCGCAGGAGTTTAATTATCTCCGGAGTTTTAGAGACAGCATCTATCTTGGTGTCGGTGACGTGTGGCGCGATCTCTAAATCCGGATTGGGCTGATTCTGAACTAAGGGTTCGTCCTCCCCGAAGGTGAAGGCGGGCGCAAGACTAAGGCCGAGCGTCGCGGTGAGGCAAACAGTATGGATAAGGCGCATTTTAAATGTCCGGTTACAGGACCAGTGAGAGGTGCGGTGCCGCCCAGCAGCCTGCTCTCCCGAGGTGTGACATTTTTGTCATACAGGGCCTCAATTGCAACTGATCATGACCATTCTGTAAAGCAGTGGCCAGATACTTGTTGTGCCTCCGTTCTCGTACTCGTTGTCGTCCTCGATTCCGAGCGACCGAAATTGCCGGCTAAGGCGAAATTGAGCGGATTGCGATTCGAACGAACAGTCCCGCCACCTACAAGACCACGCCGGGCTTCCGGGTTATCGTAGGATCTCTATCTCAAACTTAATTGGAGGAAGTAATTTCGTCTCCGAACGATAACCGGGTCGCAAGGCGATTTACTGGTCGTGTGCTCTCTCGGACAACTCTTTCTCCGCTCTCAGCCAATCCTCGCGTTCGTCGCCTGGCGTCTCACCCCGCTCTAAATACAGCTCGTACGCTCGACGCGCGATTTGTTCATACTTAGGCGCGAGAACATTCGCGCTGCCCGGGTCGATTTCGACGTTTTCCTCGACGCTGGATCCCTCAACGGCCTCGGGTCTCGGTGTGTCGGCAATTACGGTGCCATGCTTTTGTGTCAGGCGAGGTTCGTCTCCTTCGCCTGCAATCCGGCCGCGGCCGGTTTTTCCCATACCGGATGCTATCGCTTCTGTAAGGACGGTTGCCGGCGATATCTCTCTGTCTTGAAATAAAGGCTTCTGCTCAACCGGTTGTTCGACACTCGAAGTGGGCACCTCGACTATGGTCGGTTCGGTCGAGCTGGAGGTCTCGATTGCCTCGATCGGGCCTCCCCTCGGGCCGGTCTCGCTTCCTCCCTTTTCCATAAACTCTCGGAATCGGTTAAGATCACCCTCAACTTCACTAAAGGGAATGCCCAGCGCATCACCTGCCTTTTCTAATAGTCCTTCCGGCTCATATTCCATTGTCAAAGTGACCCGGGTTCGAGAAGCATCTAGCGCCTCGAAAGTGACCGCACCCCTATTTGGCGTTCCGCTTACACTTTGCCATGCGATTCTTTCGTTGGGAACCTGTTCGGAAATTTCTGCTTCCCATTGCTTCTCGATGCCTCCAATTTTCGCTTTCCAAAAGAGCTGATTTAGACCGACTTGCCTGACTTCGTCTACGCCCACCATGAAGCGGGGGAACTCTTCAAACTGGGTCCATTGATGGTAGACCCTTTGCAGCGGTGCGTTTACTTCTATCGAGTGCGTGATTGCTCCCATAACAAAAAACTTTGCAACTTTGTTGTGACTATAATTCGCGTACAACCTAGTCGATGGTCTGGCTTTCAGCGTATTTATCCGCCAAGGCTGCCTTGATCCCACGGCGACCCGGATTTCAGTCAATTGGTCCAAGGCGCAAGAGCCACTAGACGGACACGTTCGATGTCAGCGGAGCGCGACTTCTCTTTATTACAAAGAGAAAATGGGGTGAGGAGAAAAGCTAAGCGGCGCTTGACGCGTGAGCTGGGACTCCGGCGACTAGCAATCCATTAAGTGAGACTGCTTGACTGCACTGGCATTTATTTTTCTACCTCAGCAAATGTTCCATCGGAATACAGCTCATAACGCTTGCCGGCTAGATGTGCAACCAAGGGGAAAGCCGCTTGGGTGACATCATCCGGCGAGTCCCATTGCGCGCTATCCCAGTGAAGTGTGAAATGCGCAGGTCTGTCCGCAATTCTGAGTTCGATATTGTCGGTCATGTTGCCCGAACCTTTCCGGAAGGTTCGGCGGGGAAGTGAAATCGGATGTGTGTGGGCGAAATTACTCAGATCGGTGCGCCGTTACGCCGGCACTCAGCTTCTTCGAGACGAGACATTAACGGAACTAACTCCTCGCAGAATTGTCGCCCTGCCTCGATCAAACGGATGACCTTAGCGTTCCGCTCGAAAAGCCGCGCGCCCAGCCTCTGTTCTAACCGTGTAAATCCGCGGAGCGGTCATGTGATACTGCGGGACGATTGGCCTGTGTTTCTTTTCAGCTCACGACGCTAATTCCCAGCTCCTTCGCAGCTCGCAACAGCGGACAATCTCGCGTCCAGAGACTGGCCGGCGATAATAAGCTCGAGCCGATAATCATGACGTCAGTCCAGCCAAGGCCTTTGCCGCATAGCCGCCTTTCCTCGATCAGCCGGAGCGCTTCGTCCGGAGACACTTCCATTGCGGGAGGTAATGCAGACCAAAGCGAAAGCAATTCTCGACGATGGGGCAGAGTTCCACAAGCCAGCTCCCCTAGGATGGCTGAGTGCATGACCACTTCAGAGGCTTGAAGGAATGCGACGAGCCCTGGGTCAGAGCGGTGCAAGTGATCGATCCACACAGAAGTATCGACCAATACGTTCATCTCCGAGCGTTTTCGGTGCTCCGTCGTCTTCGGCCTGGTTTGGCGGAGCGGGCTGTACCGCCGAGCGCGGCTAAACGGAGCGCAGCCGCGCGCTGAATCAGTGCTTCGAGTCCCAAATGAATCAAGCGCGTCTTCTCGTTGATTCCGGTATATTCCCGGGCTTTAGCGACCAGATCGTCGTCTAGTATCACGGTCGTCCTCATGCATATGAGTATGCATCCCCTATATGCATGTCAACTCTAGAACCTGGTTACTCTGGTTCGGGGAGCAAGAGGGGATGCCTAGGCGGCAGGGGAGCCGCGCCTCGCGTTCGCGAAATTGCGTCGAACGCTCTTGTTTCCGCCAAAAGCCGCGGCTTCTAAGCCACTAATCGCAAGAGTTTGGCGGACGGCCAACGAGCCAAGAGTAATCTGTCGAGCCCGAAGCGCCGGCCGGCTCCGGTCGCTAGCCCGATAGCTCCGGCGGCCATCAACATGACGTTGAATCCGACGGTATCAGGACCTGCACCTCCAGCAACCAGAATGTTCGTGAGAGCGCGCAGAATAGCAAGCACACTGCCAAGGCGAGTGAAGAGTCCCAGCGAAAGTGAAATGCCGATCGCGAGGTCACCAAGCCCAATGGGTATCGCAAAGAATTGTGCGTGGGGCAGCACGACGTTCCGCAAAAGAGCAGCCACTCCGGGAGTCACAGCTGTAAAAACGAAGGTTTCGCCTATTCTTTTAGCAAGCTCTACACCGCTCAGAAAAGCGTAAGATAGTTTGGCGTCCTTACCAACTAATGCGCTGTCGAGCCATGCAAGGCTTGAGATTACCCGCAACCAAATGATTGAACTCCGGGCGTGGCAAATATCTGATAACTTACTCATTGTCGAGAATTTGTGGGCATCTAGCATCTGTGAGCGCTCCAGATAATTCTTCATGCTACAAGTTGTCGCGGAACGGCTGCGCCGGGACCGCGGTTCGATGCCGCAGCCAAGACCGCCTCAAAAGCGAGATCGGGCGCCGCAACGCAAATAGGACCAAGTTCAGCGAGTGTCGCTCCGCCAGTGTCCCGGATTCGACGAGGAAACGAGCTCTTAGAGAAATTACGAACGACCAATGCATCCCCTCGCTGGGTGGGACCTGATCGAGAATTTTGCATCTACCTTCGATTCCTGTAGTTGCTGGACAAAATTAGTTACTTCTTCCTGGGTTAAGGCAGATTGATTTAATCTGTTACCCTCATCATTATATACGTCGAAAACTATTTGCTCCGTCATTTTGAAGTACTTGTTGAGCGTTTGAGAAACCTCCTGTCGAACAGGAAAGAGGGAGGCGCTATCTGCATGTCCCTCTTTGTTGACTTCCTACTTGCAACGGTTGCAAATCCGCTCTGGAGGCTTCATAGCGAGGGCGTTACTATTGATCGCTCCCTTCGGTCAATTCAGCGGCAATGGGAGTGAGAGTCCCGAAGAGACCATTCTGTCCTTTATTGGGCCCAGCGGAGAAGAATAGCGCGTTGTCAGGCTGATTAGAAGGATCCGAAGTAGGTACACCATCCCCAAATTGCAATGCCCATAGTCCGTCAATAGTAATGACTTTATTATTTTGATCAGTGAATTTTCCTTCGAACTGGCCTGTAATCGCGTCGAAGGCGAGAATTTCGCCGCTTCCAAACTGCCCAACGATAAGCTTATGGCTAAACGGCCCGAAATCGCTCGGCGCCAAAGTTAATCCCCAAGGCGCATTAAACCAGGCGCCATGCTGCAGCCGCACTAGCAGAGTGCCACTCGGCGAAAAGACATCAACGAAGCCGAGCCCGGCGCCAAAGTCTACAAAGGTTTTCGTCTGGTTCTGTTTCGCGTATGCCACATACAGGTTGCCACCAATGTTTTGCACATTGAACGGAGCGAACCCCTTCGGGACTTGCGCGTCTTCGAAAGCCGGCCCGCCATGTTTGTCACCGAATCCGTTTCTATCGAGTTTAACCGGGTTAAAGTTTGTATCATAAACTTTTATTTCCCCTGCCTCTAAATCGGCTACATAGAGAAATCGCTGTCCTGCAACTTCCGCGATGGTCACACCGGTCAAGACTGACGTGGTAGATCCGGGGACCTTCTGAATCGCGTTCGTCGCATTAACCGAAGGGTTCCATGCCGAGATGGTGCCATCAAGCGATACAAAGATAAACATCGCCGGGTTACCCGAAGCGACGGCAAAGTCAGTGCTGCCGTTAAAGACTTGACCAGTTGGACTGCCGGTCGTGGTCTGGGCCGTATGGGGAATTGTGACTGTTAAGGGCTGCTTTACTCCCGAGCCGTTGTAAAGTGTTGAAACTCCCGTTGTATTATCCGAGACCCACCACGGGCTGGTGGAGCCTCTTGAGATGCCCCAGACATTCTTGAGATCAGGGTCGGGGGGATTGGTTCCTTCCGTCACCATATCTGAAACCAGATTCGTCTGCTGATACTGCTGAGCGATTGACGCCGCAGGCAGAAAAAGCACGAACGTCGCGACAATTCCGAATGTTCGGCTTAGTAAGAAAGCGGGGTCAACATAGCCTATTCTTTTCATGGAGAGATTGCAAATAGCATTGCGGTTGAGTTTGGAAGTCCTCATCGACTTCCGTCACTATTAACTAACAAAGCCCGAGTTTATTCCCGGCGTCCGGGGTATGTGCAAAAGGCTGCTATGGGTATTGGAAGTATTTCATTTTGGAGAGCGCCAGCTATCAAAATGGTCGCCCAAGGTTTGCGCAGACGGTGGTAATGCGCTGACTACCAATAATGGAGATATAGACACGGACCACAGGAGACGTACCGCTAGGTTGAAACATTTAACTGCAGATTAACTTTTTTTAATCTGATCGGGATTTACGACGCTGATTGGTTCGAAATGAGCCGCCGCGCCAGGGAAGGGTAACTTAGTCGGCACAGTCAAACGATCGACTTTTAATCCAGGCCGGAACGTCTTGCGGAAAGTGGATTGCGCTGTAGATAATTGCATGTAGTTACTTGCATGTGCTCATCGGAGTTCTTCTTGAAGCACCTGGCCATCGCGGGTGGTCCACCAGATTTAACCAAGAAACGACTTTTTGCAGCGAAGGAGCTGGTGTTTTGCAATGCAGTTTTCAGGGTGCGACGGAGGACATGTGTTATGAGCAAGACCTCTACAGTCGGCGCGTCGGCTCGATGCAGGATTTCAGCTGGAACAAGAAAACGGGGGCTAATATCGAAGCCGCCCAACTAAAAACCTTCGATGCGGCGCAGCTCTACAGGCCGTTCGCCAAGGCCGGTGATCAGATGGCAGCCGGCCTCAACGAGGGGCGACCGCTTGGAGCGTTACGTGCTCAAATTAATTCAGAGCTGGAAATTGTCTGAATGCAAAAGAAACCGCGTTTCGAGGAGCTCTTTTTGCCTCATCTAGACGCGGCCTACAACCTCGCCTACTGGATCGCCGGAGGAGAGGCCGACGCGCAGGATATTGTCCAGGAAGCCTATGTCCGCGCACTGAAAGGATTTTCCGGATTCCGCGGAGATAACCCGCGAGCTTGGCTATTGACCATCGTGCGCAACACGGCCTACAGCTGGATCAAAAAGAAGCAGCGAAGGGAACAGGGGCTGGTTCAATTGGATGAGGAGATTCATGCAGCGCCGTTGGAAGTCGCGCCGTCCGAGCAGTATCTGGAAACGCGGCGCCAACGACTCGAAGAGGCTTTGCAGCGGCTGCCAGCAGAGTTTCGCGAGTGCTTGGTTCTTTTTGAGCTAGAGGGGTGGTCCTACAAAGCAATAGCGGCGGCATGTGACGTACCGGTGGGAACCGTGATGTCTCGCTTGAGCAGGGCGCGCCGCCGTTTGCAGCAGGAGCTGACGGTTTGCCACGATGCAGTGCCCAGTGGCCTGAACCGTAACCAATCGTTCGGTTTTGCCGATTGAAAATGCATACAACTGCACGTGGTTGGGCAACGAAACAGGATTTTAGAGCCGCTGAACCCGGTATAGGAGTGATCGACGCGTTAGACAAAACCGGGGAATTTGTCCACCATTTTCATGTTATAGTGGTTCGTGGAAGAATGGATCAAGGCTCAGCTGAGTGAGCGGCAGCCCCCGGTTGGCCAGCTTGGAATAATGGCACAGCGTTGGGAACATCTTCTTTTTCTGCATTGGCCTTTTGATCCTATTACCGTTCAGCGGACCTTGCCGGATGGGCTATCGGTCGACACGTATCAGGACCGCGCTTGGATCGGAGTTGTGCCATTTCGCATGAGAAATGTTCGGGCGGTTGCGCTACCGTTTTTGTCGAGCAATTTCCTCGAGCTGAATTTGCGCACTTACGTTAGGGACTCTCGCGGAGTTCCCGGCGTTTGGTTCTATTCTCTTGATGCCAATAATCCGATGGCGGTTTGGACAGCCCGTCTATTTTTTGGCCTCCCATACCGGCATGCCGAAATGCACGTGAAAAGCGGCGATGGAGAGATCAGATATTCTTCCCGGCGCAGGGGTTCCGCAACGGTCCAGGAGTACCGATCCCAGCCATCCGATGAGCTTGGGGAAGCCAAACCAGGCTCACTTGAATTTTTCCTCATAGAGCGCTACCGCCTGTTCTCTGTTCGTGGTGGTCAAATACTAACTGGACGGGTCTATCATTCTCCGTACCAACTGGGAGAGGCCACGGTGACCCGTTTTGATAGTTATCTGTTTGAGTTAGATGGTTTTGAGCCTCCGGCTGAACCACCTTACAGTGTGCTTTGCGCTGCTCGGGTCGATGTGACGATCTACCCTATGACGGAATTGTTAACTCAAGCTCAAGAGTGAGTTCGCCTCAGAATTCCAGCAGATTGTCTCTTAAAGTCTGGCCCGAGTAACGAGTACGAAGTCGACCTCGTCGTTGCAATTCGGGTACCACGAGATCGACGAATTCTTCGAAACAGCCTGGTGTATAGGTGGCGGCAAGCATAAATCCATCCGCACCTCCTTTGTCCATGAAATGTTCAAGCTGATCCGCGATGTCTTCGGGAGTGCCTACTAAACGAGGCATGCCCATACCTTCTGCATAGATCAACGCCGCCTCGCGCACCGTCACTGGTGCACCGCCTTTGGCGTAGATGATGGAATCGAATAACCCTTGGATTCCCGGTATCTCAATGTTTTGAACGATTTCGTTAGGGTCGTATTTCGAAAAATCAGGACCGAAATGTCCGGAGATCCAAGCCGTAGCACCTTCCAGCGGTATGCATTCTTGAATCCGTTCATATTTTTCCTGGGCTTCACCCCGCGTTAAGCCAACGACGGTCTGCACCCCGTAAATACGTTTGACGCTTCCTGGCTTACGGCCAAAACGCTTTTCGAGGCGAAAATCAAGATCATCGGTGTATTCCCGCATTCGCTCCACGTTAGGATGCACAGCGAAAATCGCTTCGGCGTGCTTCGCGGCGAAATCGCGCCCCCGATCCGATGATCCCGCTTGCCAAAGAACCGGATAACCTTGGGGCGATCGAAAAACGAAAGACCGCGCTTTACAGCGAAAGTATTCGCCCTGGTGACTAACCTCATGAACCTTAGCTGGATCGGCGAAGATTCCTGTTGAGCGCTCGGCAAGAATGGCGTCCGGTTCCCACGAATCCCAGAGCTTGTAGCAAAGCTCCATGTACTCTTCCATTCGTTCGTATCGGCCTGAACGTTTCGTCATTTCAACTCCGTAAGCGTCCCATTCGCTTTTCGAATATGAGCTAACAATATTCCAAGCGATCCGTCCGTCGGATAGGTGATCCAGACTCGATAACCGCCGCACC
>Ga0206917_1192_pt1 | contig 14180 bp, 17 predicted proteins | sample Alteio_BWOrgHeat_68_FD_152931 | JGI IMG/M metagenome (GOLD analysis project Ga0206917, IMG submission 152931) | Enriched cells from forest soil in Barre Woods Harvard Forest LTER site, Petersham, Massachusetts, United States -... | ecosystem: Environmental > Terrestrial > Soil > Temperate forest >...
TAAGTAACTGAAACAACTCAATTTTATTGTCTACCCAGGAGCCTTCGAAGGTCGATTCTCAGAAAGACTGTATAGGGGCCATTCACTCTATGGTCACTAAGTATAAAACTAACGTAATTTCATGGGGTTACCATGTAAACCAAGGTCTAGGCCTTTTCCAATTTGGGGTACTCCAAATCGAATAAAATGGTGGCTAATCTCGCGAAGATTATGTATTTTTGGCTAAGTGAATTCATCTGGAGGGGATTTTCTTTGGGTTCAAGGCAAAATGCAGAAACTTCTCATGCGCTTTTCCGCGACCGAGCACTCCGTACCATGGAATTAAAACTTAGAAGTGACCTCCATCTCGCTCGAAAATTTTGGCACGTGTTGGGCATCGTCTGCATGGCAGCCCTCATTGACCATATTCCCAAAATGGATTCTCTTTTTTATCTTTCCCTTGGGGCCATAATCGTTATTCCATTTGATATCCTGCGTCTAAAACGCTCTGACCTTAATCATCGGATCGTCCAATTTTTTAGAACAATTATTCGCATCGAAGAAGTCGGAACACTTTCGGGAACTTCATTTTTAATCGTTGGAACATTTGTCGTGGTCCTTCTTTTTCCAAAAAATATCGCTATCCTTTCGATTTTACTTTTGGCTTTTGGTGACCCCGCTTCGAGCATATTTGGAGTTCTTTATGGCAAAGACAAAATTTGGGGCCGTAAGAGTCTTCAAGGAGCAATGGCTTGTTTTACCGTCTGCACCATTGTTTGCGCCGCGTATTTTTTGACTCATAATGTGATGGTTGAGCGTATTGTTTTGGTCAGCATTCTTGGTGGGGTCATTGGGGCCTTAAGTGAGCTCGTACAAATTCGAAAGTTTGATGACAATATGACTTTTCCGATCTTTGCTGCCTTTGGTCTTTGGTTTTTGTTCACCCTTTTTGGAGGTTTTCCCTAAAACTTAGCTGTGTCTCGACCTGTACCGCCTTCCGTTAATGAAATAACAAAACTGATTAAGAATTTGACTGAAACTCAAAATCCGAGCAGCGCTATAGTTAAAAAGGAAGCAAAAAAAGTTCAAAAAGAATGGGATCTCATTGGCGAACTCAGAGATTTCAATTATCTTCCTTCTCCCAGAAAAGATGTGATCAACGGATCTGGAATTTTACTTCACACAAATTTAGGTCGAGCGCCCTTGGGGCAAAAAGTTATAGACCGCATAAGTCGCACCCTCACTGGGTATGTGGATTTAGAAATAGATCTTAATACGGGGGAGCGCGGTGGACGCACCCATTATCTCGATGAACTGGCAACATCTTTTATTCCCCATTACAAAACCGCGTGGGTCAATAATTGCGCGGCCGCCGTTTTACTTTCTCTCAATACTTTGAAAAAAACGACGGGTCTTGATTGCATCATCATTTCTCGAGGGGAACTGGTCGAAATAGGCGGAGGCTTTCGTGTTCCTGAAATTATGGAAGAAGCGGGGCTCAAGCTTATCGAGGTGGGAACAACTAATAAAACAAGGCTATCCGATTACAAAGACGCTCTCAAAAAAGGAGAAGCCATAATCGGGAAAATTCACCCGAGCAATTTTACGATGGAGGGCTTTACTGAAAGCGTTTCAATTGAAGACCTTATTCCTTTGGCAGAAAAATTCGAATGCCCCTTATTCTTTGATGCAGGGACAATGACCTCTGACGAACTCAGACGCTTACCTCAGGGCATAACGTGCATCACCATGAGTACAGATAAAACTTTGGGTTCGACCCAGGGCGGTCTTATTCTTTCACCTCCGAAGACTCAGAAAAAAATCTTAAAAAACCCACTATATAGGGCGTTACGCCTAGATAAAATTTCAATTACGGCTTTAGAAGTGGCCTTTGAAGCTCACGCTGAAAAAAATGAAAGACGAATTCTTCCCCTCTTTGAAATGCTCCATACTTCAACCACCACCCTCAACGAAAGAGCTCAAGAAATTACAAAGATCGAGCTGAAAAATTTTCGTCTGGAAGTTGCTCCCTGCGACGCAAGCTTGGGCGGAGGGGCACAATCTGAAAATATTAAATCTTTGGGCTTAAGACTTGTCCCCAATGAAAATTCTCGATTTAGTCCTATAAGAATCGTAGAAGGTCTAAGAAAAGGTAGCCCTATCATTTTAGCCACCATTGTGCAAAATTACGCTACAATAAACCTGCTGACGGTTTTACCATGGCAAATGGAGGCTCTAAAGAGCGCCTTAAGAAATTTAGACACTAGGATTGCCCATGAAAGCTCCGCGAATTAAAAGACTCCGCATTCTTCAAAAGAGATCGATGATCCCGGGGCAGCCCCATGAGCGTGGAATGCATATCTACATATTGCCAAATCTCTTCACTACCGGAAATATGTTCTTTGGTTTTCTCTCGATGATGCAGAGTCTCGAAGGGAACTTTACGATGGCAGCATACGCCATTGTTGTTGCCGCAGTTTTTGATTTGCTCGATGGCCGCGTAGCTCGACTCACTCAAGCGACGAGTAAGTTCGGAATGGAATATGATTCCCTCTCAGATTTAGTGAGCTTTGGTGTAGCCCCAGCATTTTTACTTTATCTTTGGGCGCTAAAACCTTACGGCCGCATAGGGTGGCTCGCCTCGTTTATGTTTTTGGCCTGTGGCGCTCTGAGGTTAGCAAGATTTAATGTTCAAGCTGCTAGTGTTGAGAAAAAATATTTTCAAGGGCTACCGATACCTATGGCTGCCGGCATTGTGGCCACCTCCGTTACGGCGATCACCTCCGCTCAGATAGATCCCCAAAGAAATATTTATATCTTATCAATGACTCTGCTCTTGAGCTTCGTCATGGTCAGTAATTTTCGGTATCGAAGTTTTAAAGAACTCGATCTTAAGCAACGAAGGCCGTTTTTCGCTTTAATCTTGGGTTTATGTATATTTATTTTTATTGCCATAAAACCTGAAGTGAACTTATTTATTGCTTTTATATCCTACGCTGTTCTAGGAGCAGTTATGGGAGTTCTTTCGCCGGCGCGAAAGAAACTGACTCAAGTCATTATTGCAGAAAGCGCGCGTCGCCATGAAAACCAATCCCAATCAACAATTGAAAATAGCGATGGCGAAGTCGCAAAACCTAGTCACGAAAACCCCTCCTAAGAAAATCAATGTCGCCGTCGTCGGTGCTACAGGCATCGTTGGGCAAGAATTTATCAAAATTCTTGAAGAGACAAAATTCCCCGTCGATACCTTAAAACTCTTTGCCAGTGAGAAGAGTGCTGGGGAAGAGATTAAATTCCAGTCTCAAAAAATCAAAGTTGAAATTTTAAAACCCGGTTGTTTTAAAGGCGTTCATTGCGCTTTTTTTTCTGCGGGGAACCCCATTTCAAGAGAGTGGGGGCCTCGAGCCGTTAGTGAAGGTGCTTTTGTCATTGATAATTCATCGGCCTTTCGAATGGATAAAAATACATCTCTTATCATTCCCGAAGTTAATGGGGATTTAATTCCGAAAGATTTATCAAAGCCCCAACTTATTGCGAACCCAAATTGCTCTACAATACAGTTGGTGGTGGCCTTAGAGCCCCTTCATAATTCTTTTGGTTTAAAAAACGTCACGGTGGCCACTTACCAATCTGTAAGCGGCGCCGGTCGGGAGGGCATTGAAGAACTTCGAAACCAAACGAAAGCTTTTCTTCAAAATGAGAGGGAAATTCCTCCGGTGACTTTTTCTCATTCTATCGCTTTTAATAACATCCCTCAGATAGACAAATTTGATGAATCGGGTTTTACCCTTGAAGAACTTAAAGTCATGAATGAGACGAAGAAAATTATGAACCTTCCTCATCTTGATATTTCGACGACAGCCGTAAGGACCCCAACTCTAAACAGTCATAGTGAAGCTGTATGGATTGAGATCGAGAAGATTGTAGATCGCGCCGAAATTATTGACTGTCTGAAGAATGCCCCCGGGATCACCATTCAAGACGACCCGAAAAATCAAATCTATCCACTAGCTCGCTCCGCCTCTGGGTTAGACGATGTTTTTATCGGTCGCATTCGTCGCGATATCACAAATCAAAAGCGATGGCTCTTTTGGGTTGTTTCAGACAACGTTCGTAAGGGCGCAGCCCTCAATGGAATTCAAATCGCCCAATGTCTTTTTCGTGTTGCAAGATAGTCTAAAGTCATGCTCCCATGATTTCCGATAAATAAAACTAAATGGAGGCTCAGACATGAAATTTTCTTGGTACGCGCTTACCTTTGTCTTAATTCAGGCTTTAAGTTTTTCAGCTTTTGGAAATATCGTTATTTCAACCGAAGAGACAAACGCTTCAAATGTGTTGCCTTCAACGGTACCCGGTACCGGGCCTAACTTTTTTTATAGCAATATTAGCGGAATACCAGATCGAGAAACCCCACCTAATTGGCCAGCTGGTACTGGTTTAGCAGGAAGTTGTGATCAATCCCATGGATTCCTCGTCAATCCAAATTGCCGAGACTCGAGTCAAAATTTTAATTTTTCAGCTTCTGATACGGTACCCACCAGCGGCAATTCCACAATGAGCATTTTTTATATTGCTGCCGGGGCTCCACAGCCAGTTCCGTCACAGACTACGGCCATTGCTAACCTTGGAACAATCGTAGCGAGCTTTTCCTATTCAGCCAACAATCTAACGGGCCCGAGCAATTTAACTTTTGGGGCTATCTGTAATGTGCTTGCCGGAGCAGGGCAACCCATTAGCTCCACCTGCGTTCCGACTGATCCCTCAACTCCATTTGTCGCGCAACTTTATGTCGTTGCCGATGCCAACGGAGATGGAATTTTTGAATCGGGAGAGAGTCTTTTGTCTTTCACGTTTACTGTTTTGTCGCAAATTCCAATCAACTCGAGCATTTCAAATCAAACTGGATTTTATGGATTTCAAACGTTTCCCGGTGACAGCGAAGTCATCCTTTTGCCTTCGGCCATTGCTGAGGGTTCAGCAGTCGCTGGAGCCTACGCCGTCAATTTTTATTACGTCAGTAGCTCAAAATTTGAACCGGGCGAAAAAATGTTCTCTCACATCAATGCAGAACAGACGGAGCCCGGGATAATAGTTCCCTTCCAACAAATTTTATTAGATTCAGACGGAACTCTTAGCTCCTATCATATTACGGGATTAGACAACGGAACGACGTACTACTTCAGAGCTTCGCTGGTCGACGCTGCGGGAAATGTCGGGTACATGACTCCGGCGACCGATGATCTTCCTGCAAATCCGCCCCTTCCTTTTCAGTGGCACGTGGCTCAACCCGAAGGGCCAAAATAGCGGTTTTTGCTGTTGAAAGATAACCTAAGGCATGGTGACATTTCAGCATGGGAAGTCACCTTGCTTTATTTCTATTTCTTAGTTTAAGCTCCACAAGTTTTGCAGGAATTACGATTGCGACCACAGGGTCCAACGCCTCAAATGTGGTGGCCTCGCCAGCGGCCGGAGCAGGACCCAACTTTTATTACAGTAACATTAGTGGCTCAACTGACGGCGTTAATTGGCTTGCGGGCACGGGCGCCAACAATAGCTGCGCAACTTCTGGTGGCTTGACAGTCAATCCAAACTGTCGCGATTCGACCTCACCCTTTACGCTTACAGCTTCAGATACAGTTCCAACCAGCGGTAACTCAACAATGACGATTTTTTATCTTGCAGCGGGAGCTGTTCAACCAGCGCCCTCACCGACAACTTCAATCGCAGGTCTTGGAACATACATAACATCGTTTCGATACACGGCAAATAGTGTGGCAGGTCCAAGTAATTTTAGTTTCGGAACTATTTGTGGAGTACTTGCCGCAGCCGGCTTGGCGATTAACTCGGCTTGCGTTCCAAATGACCCTACAACACTTTTTACCGTGCAGCTTTATATTGTGGCCGACGCCAATGGAGACACAATCTTTGAAAGTGGAGAAAGTATTTTGCCTTTCAATTTCTCGGTACTGTCACAGATTCCTATTAACTCAAGCATTCCGAACCAAATCGGATTATATGGATTTCAAACTTTTCCCGGTGATGGCGAAGTTTACCTTAAGCCTGAACAAATTGCCGAGGGAACCGGTACCAACGGGGCCTACGCCGTCAATTTTTATTACGTGACTAGTCCCAATAACGTTTATGACCCCAATTTTAATACAAGCGCCCCGGGCATATTCGCCCAGATTAATCAAGAGTTACATGAACCGGCGGCAACAACGGCCTTCCAACAAATTATTTTAAATTCTGACGGTACACTTCCAACAAATTATATTACCGGGTTAAGTAACGGCACAAATTACTATTTCAGAGCATCGCTAGTGGATGCCGCCGGAAATATTGGATACATGACCCCAGCCACCGATGACCTTCCTGCAAGCCCGCCCCTTCCTTTTCAGTGGCATGCCGCCAGGCCCGATCAAATTGCCGGGTTACTTTCAAAAAACGGAGAATGTTTTATTGCTACAGCAGCCTACGGAACACCCATGGCTAAGCAAGTTCAAATCTTAAGAGAATTTCGAGATAAGATTTTAATGAAATCTCAAAGCGGACAAAAATTTATTTATTGGTACTATAAAAACGGAAATGCTTTAGCTGGAAAGATCAGAGATCGAGACGAGATTCGCGCTGTGGTGCGTGCTCTTCTCTACCCCATCATCGGTTACGGATGGTTGGCCCTTAAAATTGGCGCATTTAACGCCGCTCTTCTGATCTCGACAATTCTCATGCTCCCCCTCCTCCTCATTCAATTAAGACGATCTCGAAAAATCTTAGAGGATATTTCGTGACCTTTACCAAGGTCGCTTTACTGATGACAATTTTCTTAGCATCGGCAATAAGCTTTGCTAAACCTTCTGACTCAGACCTTGTTGTGCCCACAAGTAGCGCCCAATCAGATCTCGTCGTTCCAAATTCTAGGGCCGATTCAGAACAAGACGCCATTCATGCCCGTCATCTTAACGATGAAGAAGTCAGCGATGATATCGCCCAAAAAAGACTTCCCCCGCCTCAAGATAAAGTTCACACCACCATCATTCGTTACACTAAAGAAGATGAAGATGATGGCGCCACCGAATCAGCCGCCGGGAATATTTCAGCGAAGACAAAATCACCCCCCGTAGAAGTCAAACCTTCCAAGCACTACGCTAGTTTTCATATCGGTTCGTATAACCCAACTAACCTTCAAGGGGATACCAACGGAATTAGTTATTCTAATGTCTACGGCGGAGCCGTCCCCATGTTTCAATTTGATTATGAGTGGGATTTTTTCAGAAGTTTTGGAAAATTAGGTTTGAAAAGTGGAATTGGTTTTTTCACCGCCCAAGGGGACGGACGCTTTATTTCACCCCCTCAACTTCAATCTGAAGAAGAGATAATGCTTGTCGTTTTACCCTTTACAGAGGCCGCCGTTTATCATTTTGAATATTGGGATCGCCAACTTTTTATTCCCTACTTTGAAGGGGGAGCCGATTATTTTGGTATTTTTGAAATTCCTACTTCAGCAACCACTCCCAGTAAGGCTAAATTTGGCGGAAGTGCCGCAGCCCATTACGCGGCGGGTTTGCAAATCCAAATCGACTTTCTAGATCGTGAAGGTCTATTTAATATGAACAAAGATTATGGTATCAATCATCTCTACGTTGTTGCCGGCATTCGCCAATTTTTTGGCCTGGGTCAATTTGATTTTTCGGCAGTGATGTTTGAAGGTGGCTTTTCGTTTGAATTTTGAGGACCTAAAACTTCGCGCTCCAAATGGAAAAGTAAAACTCACCATCGAGTACGACGGAACCAACTATCAAGGCTGGCAAAGACAAGGTTCTGGAATTCCATCTATTCAAGGCAGTATTGAGTCAGCTCTCTTTGAACTTTTTAAAAAACAAATTCACCTTATGGGCGCCGGCCGAACGGATTCTGGGGTCCACGCCGAGAACCAAGTGGCCCATTTCATCGCGCCAAAAGATGTTCGAGGGTATAATTTCGTCCACCTCTTCCAGGCCCTAATCCCCCCCGACATTACGATCAAGAAGGCCGAACTTGTCCCCGCTCATTTTCATGCCCAAAGATCGGCATTGAGTAAGACCTACACCTATAGAATTTGGAATGAACCTCTGCCGTCGGCTTTAAGGGCCCGGCGCTCCCTCTGGCTCAGAAAGCCTCTTGATATTGATCGTCTTAACCGGGCTTGCTTGAAGATTTTAGGGACCCACGACTTTAAATGTTTTCGATCTGAGGGGAGTGCGGTGAATACCACTGTAAGGACTATCAACACTGCTAAGTTTATGAAAAAAGGCGACTATATCGAGTTTGAGATCAACGGGAACGGGTTTTTAAAGCAAATGGTTCGAAATATTGTAGGAACATTTCTTCAAATTGAAATGGGTTTGAGGGCTGAAGACAGTATTGAGGGCCTCTTGAATTCCAAAGAAAGGATGCAAGCGGGACCCTCAGTTCAACCCCAAGGCCTTTATTTAACTCATGTCAATTATCCAGCGGAACTTGACAACTTAGCTATCCCACTGTAGAAATTCGGTTTACTTCACTACTGGTACGGTTAATTCCATTTTTTAAAAGGTATTGCCAATGGCTGAAAAAGCAAAAAACACGTTTAAGACCTACAACGCAAAAGTCGGCGAAATTGAACAAAAGTGGCACGTCATTGATGCTTCTGGAAAAGTTCTTGGTCGTCTCTCAACTGAGATCGCCCATCTTCTTCGCGGAAAAAACAAACCCACTTACACTCCTCACGTTGATACTGGGGATTTCGTCGTTGTCATAAATGCTGAAAAAATCGAGTTAACCGGAAATAAATGGGTAGAAAAAAGATATTATCGTCACTCCGAATGGTTTGGCGGTTTGAAATCAATGTCTGCTGAGCAAATGCGCGAAGCAAAACCTGATTTCATTATTCGCGAAGCGGTTAAAGGGATGCTTCCAAAAAATAAATTATCCCGACATATGATCAACAAACTCAAAGTTTATAAAGGGCCAGAACATCCGCACAAAGCACAAAAGCCCGAAGCACTTACACCATCAGAACCTGGCCTTAATTAATTAGGAGAATTATTTAAAATGGCAGCAGAAAAAGTATTTTACGCAACGGGAAGAAGAAAAACCAGCACAGCTAGGGTTTTCTTAAAAGCTGGCAAAGGAACTATTACGGTTAATGCCATTCCCTTCGACAAATATCTTCAACGTAAAACTGGCCAAATGATTCTTCAACAACCTCTTGACACAACAGCCATGCACGGAAAATTTGATCTTGATGTCACCGTTAAAGGTGGCGGAGAAGCCAGCCAGGCCGGCGCAATCAGACACGGCATTGCCCGCGTTCTTATTGCTTGGAATGCTGAACTTCGCCCCGTTCTTAAAAAAGCGGGTCTCCTCACTCGTGATCCACGTATGAAAGAACGTAAGAAATACGGTCAACGTGGTGCTCGCGCTCGTTACCAATACAGCAAGCGATAATTTTCGGGGTCGATTTGAAACAATGCCTTGGTTCCATCCTAATTTTATTAGGTTTAGTTGGGTGTCCATTTAACGCCTATGCAGGTTCCTGTCTTAATTTAGAATCTCAAGAAAGTGCCGGCGTTAACTTGGTTCTTCAAGAAGCCAAGGCCGAATTCCCCAACAGAGCTAACGAATTGCAATTTACGGTTTCTCAACTGAAAGAACATTTTCAAACTAAATGGGATCACTATTGGTATCTAGACCAACCAGATTACCTGACTTTTAATATTGTGGTTGGAAGACCGTCTCCAAATTCAAGATTCCCCTATAGCCCCGCGGTAGCCTATCACGTGACGGTCGACACAAATTGCAAAGCTAGCGCACAACTCCTCTACACCATAGAATAAAGCCTTGACCCTACAAAATTCAATTTTAACAGTCATTCTCACACTTCATTCACTCTCGGCACAGGCTTATGATTGCAAAAACTTTGTAAGTATCTTGAAAAATTCTCACCAACTCATGGTCGTGAAAAGTCCCAATTGGAACGAAAAGCAAGCTACCCTTCAGAAATTTGAGCGAAAAAATAAATTAGATAAATGGATACCCGTAGAAGAAAAATTTGATGTTGTCGTTGGAAAGAATGGAATGGGTTGGGGCAAAGACTTTGTTAGTTTTGCTAATTCAGATGAGCCAAGAAAAACTGAAGGGGATGGCAAATCTCCTGCGGGAATATTTTTAATGGGTGATCTTTTTGGATTCGAGCAATCTTCGCGGGCTGGCTACAGGCAACTTAAAGACTCCACCTACTGCATCGATGATCAAGATTCAGAATTTTATAATCAAATTATAGATTCAGCGGATCCTAAAATCACATCGAACCCTCCACATAATGAAAAAATGAGGGAACAAGTTCTTTATAAAATCGGCGCCGAAATAAAATATCTATCTTCAAGAAAACTCGGCACGGGGTCATGCATTTTCATGCACATTTGGAAAGATTCAACTCACGGAACAGCCGGATGCGTCGCTATGGAAGAAACCAATATCCAAAAATTAGTTCAATGGATGAATCCAAAACTAAGCTCCGCCGTAGCTATTTTCCCCAAAGACACCTACGACAAATATAAAACTTGCGTGGGGTTGCCGTGAAAATTCCTGAAGAATTTAAACTGAGTAACGAAATAACAGACACAGATGTGATTGCTGCACATTCTTTTATTTCCAAAACCTATTGGGCCAAAGGTATTTCGTTTGAAACATTCAAAAAGGCCGCAGAAAATTCAGTCTGCTTTAAAATTACTAAAGAGAATCTTCTGGTCGGCTTTGCACGAGTCATTACGGATAAGACAACCTTTGCTTATCTTTGCGACGTCTTTATTAAGGAAGAATATCGTGGAAAAAAACTTTCCATTAGTTTAATGGAAAAAATAATTTCTCATCCCGATCTTCAGGGACTTCGAAGGTGGACCCTTGCGACCTCCAACGCCCATGGTCTGTATAAGAAATTTGGTTTCAAGAACCTTGAGAAGCCGGAAGTCTATATGGAATTACACAATCCCGACATTTACCAAAAACTAAATCAGACGGACAAACCCTAGGCATACTTTTGGCCTGGGCTTGACGAAGATCTCACCGTTGAAGGAATCATTTTAGGAAAGCGCTCGGCATTCTGACTTTTGAGAAATTTACTCTTCTAAAATATAATTTATAGGATCAATGGGCTGACCGTTCACTCGAACTTCGTAGTGAAGGTGAGGGCCTGTGGAGCGACCTGTGCTTCCGACAGCGGCAATGCGATCACCGTGACGAATTTTCTGACCGATGGTGGCGTGAATTTCTGAATTGTGACCATAGCGAGTTTCTACTCCATAACCATGGTCGATAATGACAAGCTTTCCGTAACCGGGGTCATATCCGGCGAAAGTAACCGTACCATCTGCCGTCGCAAAAACGGGAGTGCCGGGAGCGGCGGCAATATCCAACCCTTCATGCATCATGGGTTTATCGGTGTACGGCGACACGCGATAACCGAAGCGGGATGTATACCAACCTTGAACGGGCTTCGTTGATGGCGTCGCTGAAAGAAGAGCTGATCTGTCTTGAAGTAATTCCCAAAGTTCCATCACACCTTGTTCTCTAAGTTGTGTGAGTTTTGAAACTTGATCCACACGAATACTCAGTTTTGCGTAATCGTGGTCTTCTTCTTGGGCAATCTCGCCACTGGTGAGCTCTTGAATATTTTTTGGCTTAAAAACCGGCTCATCGACCATTTTTGAAGCGGGAGTTCTTTGCGAATCGGTATCAGATAATTCATCGGCGGCCCGGGCATTCCTAGAAATCGGGCCCATCGCTAAATTTAGACCCCGTTCAGGATCATTCACAGCGGTAATAAGTTTTAGTTTAGTTGCAAAAGTCTTGATGCGATCAAGGGCCGCTTCAACGCTATTAAGTTTACCCTCGATAACTTGAAACTGGGCCTTAAGTTCAGCATTCTCGGCGTGGAGGCGTTTATTCTCAATACTTTGAGTCAAAAGACTGAGGTAATCGACAAAAACTGCGGCAACCAGAACAAATACCAGAGCGGCCAAACAAAAAAGCAATTTCAAGTGACTGGCCGAGATGACCAGCTTTTTCACCTTGCTATTTCTGTCGGGAATCACCATCAAGGTGATGTATTTATTGTCCAAAAGCGTTCTCCTGTATGTCTACAAACTTGTCGGTATTGCCTGACGATTTCTTAACGTTTCCCCTAAGTTAAGTTTATAACGCGAGGCAAAAATAGGATCAAGCTTTAAGTGCATAAACTAGACTAAGATTTTAACCTAGGCAACGAAAAGGTACCGGGCCACGGCGTCGCGACGCAGTCCTCAAAGAAAATCCGACTGGCACCTAAGGTTTGAGAAATATGACGGTGATGTTGTCGTCTCCGCCGTTACGTTTGGCTTCTTCGATGAGACGGGGGGCAACGTCGTCGAAGGGCAAAGTAAGACAAACGTCGCAGATACGGCGATCAGAAACGAGCCCACTTAAGCCGTCAGAACAAAGTAGGAGGTAATCACCTTCGGTGACTTCTCTCTCAACAACGTCAGCCACCACAGTTTCTTCAAAGCCCACAGATCGGGTAATAACATTACGAGCCGTGAATAGGGGGGCGTGTTCGGGCTTAACTAGACCAGCCCGAATTTGCTCGTTGAGAAGAGAGTGATCTTCTGTCATTTGCCAAATATAGGGTGGATGAATGAGGTAACATCGACTGTCTCCGACATTCGCGACGTAAAGGGTCTTGCCATCCATTAATATTGACACGGCCGTTGTTCCCATTCCCTTGAGCTTTGCATCTTCTTGTGACCGATTGTAGACAGCCTGACAGGCATAGGAATAGGCCGCCTGGAGAATCTCACCGGGAGGAGTTGCTCCCTTTTTCACAGAATTTTCTTTAACTACAGTTTGAATTGTTTCAGAAGCGATTTGGCTGGCCACCTCTCCGCCAAGATGGCCGCCCATTCCATCAGCCAAAACGAAAAGGCCGAGATTTTCATCGACGATAAAATAATCCTGGTTGTTATCACGCTTTAGGCCCACGTCAGTGAGGCCAGAGACTCTTATCTTCATGCCAGACATCAGTGTATCCCTACTTTTATTTAAGACGGAGTCCCAATAATAACGCCATAGAGTTTTAGACCTCAGTCGAGGATTGATCATCGCCCTTAACCGAAAGTGCAAGAGTATACTGTCTAAAAAAGGGGACTCTAATCGACGTCAAGAAAACCCTACTTTATGTCGATAGAGTTAGAGCATGAAACGCTTTACAAGAAATCTTTTTGTAGTCGCCTTGGTTTTCTCATTACTTCTGCACTTTGGCGCTGGTATTTACGTTTATTTCAAGCACCTTCCTGAGAAAGACAACAGAGCCGTAGAAGTCACCATTGTCGAAAGATCGCCCGGTGATTTAAAAAAATTCAAATCCAAAACAAATCGTGGAGCAAAGTGAAAAGCGCATCAACGATGAAATCGATGAAAAGGCGAAATACCTGTCCCGCTATGATCAAAAAGTTGTGGAAGAAACTAAGGCTAGCCAAAATGGCAAATTCCAAAACGATGCAAAGATGGGCTTAGCCCAAAAGAATCCAGAAAATAAAAAAGTTGAAGAAAAGAAAATCGTCACGAAAAATTCTCCCAAAACCACAAAGAGACCTCTTGAGGCCTCTCCCGAAGGGGATGTGGTTTTACCAAAACTGGCAGATTTAAAACCAGAATTTCATTGGGACAAAGTTCCTGCTGGAGTTGAGAACCCAGGCCCTCAAAGTCAAACTGACGATTTTCTCAAAGGATTAAAAACAGGGCCACAAACTCTCTTAAGCTCTAGAGAGTTCATTTATTATTCGTACTACAACCGCATCAAAGAACGACTTAGATTATTTTGGGAACCCAAAATCAAAGAAAAAGTTAATCGTATTTTTGCAAGTGGAAGACATCTTGCCTCTGATGAAGAAAAAATCACTCGTCTCATTATCACTCTCGATAGTGGCGGCAAGCTCGTAAAAGTTCAAGTTCTTGGAGCTTCTGGTGTTCAAGATCTTGACGATGCAGCCATTGAAGCCTTTCAATCGGCGGCGCCATTCCCCAATCCTCCAAAAGGAATTGTAGAGCAAGACGGAACAATTAAGATTCGCTGGGATTTCATCCTCGAAGCAAACTCTGGTCTCTTTTCGCCAACCGAACCAGTGGCAACAAATTAAAAACTAAAT
>Ga0206917_1194_pt1 | contig 14055 bp, 12 predicted proteins | sample Alteio_BWOrgHeat_68_FD_152931 | JGI IMG/M metagenome (GOLD analysis project Ga0206917, IMG submission 152931) | Enriched cells from forest soil in Barre Woods Harvard Forest LTER site, Petersham, Massachusetts, United States -... | ecosystem: Environmental > Terrestrial > Soil > Temperate forest >...
CTAACTCCCAATATTTGATTCTACCCGTTGTGCTCTTAGAGTTATGATTGACAAGAGCCGTGATAAAATTAATATAAATCTGATTTGAACCTGTTCCGTCAGCATTTAAATCTTTAGGAGGCTCACAACTTCCAGAGTTTTGTCCGCCACCGTTATTTCCTCCGCATGGAGTATTTGTGGTCACAGATGCTGCGAACTGAGGTGTATATCCGATTGTATACATGAGATCGACACCATAAGTTTGAGCCTTAGCAAACCAGAGATCAAGATTTGTAAAATTATAAACTCCTGCGGAAGTATTAATGTTGTTCCATTGGACATCGGCATCCCAAAGTCTCTGAGTCGCGAAAGAGACCTCTGGCCACGGCTGCCTTGAAATAATCCCGGCGTTCATGTCTAATCCGAAAAATGTGGAAGGAATTGGCGGACTCTGCGCAAGGGCCAGCTGTGAAAATGCCAGTAAACCAACAAAAAACGTCAAAAGTGTTTTCATTATTCCCCCAAACGCGTGTTACTTACTTACCCTTAGGTTGCTAAACCCGTACCAAAAGGACTCACCTAATTTCAGCCCCTTGGATTATGGCTCTGTCAATCAAATGAGCTAATGGCTACGAACTCAACAATTTCTTCTATTGTGGTTCTGCAAACCACACATCGAATATTCTTAATAATCCATTGAGACTGTCCACATTTGATTGGCTTCTGATCTGATTCCCATAGGGATCTTCAGAAAGCAATCTCATAGCCTCAAGCGAGATCGAGTCAATGCCCATCTCTTGCAACGATTGCAGTTCTCCAGGGTCAACTAAACCGTTTCTATTTAAGTCGGCCCAGAGACGGAGTTCGGAGAATACAGGATCATCCACCGAAATTTTCTTTTCTCCAAACCTTGCGTATTTAGCCAAAGCTGCAAAACCGTTTGGTGCTTTTCGACCATCGGGCCCAACAGTGTTATTCCCAAAAAGTTGCTGAATGTTTAGAATTTGGCCTTGAGCATTCGGAAGAGCTAAGAACCTATCAGCCTCCGGATTCACGGGCCAAGATATTTGCTCTTTTGCTCCGTTACCGACGAGATCAAAAGCAACTCCCTTAGCAGGAGAAGACAATTGAACTTGGAAGCCGACGGGATCACTCTCGGTACTTGCCATACTTATAATCAGTGGAGAAACTTGAACGTCACAATAAGGATTATTTGGATTTGCCTTATCGATAACAACTTCAAGTTGATTGATCTGATTAACGACCCCACCGGCAACATTGAAAAGCTGAATTGCACTCCCCGGAAATGAACCGCCGTTGTCTAAGACTGGGGATCCTATGACATTGGACCCAGCATAAGACCCACTCCCGCTAAAGTTTTGAGTCAGGGAACAATCACTAGCCAAACCCTGGGAGCAAATTATCATGGTGTAATTACCGTCTGGCAAACTTTGGATTGGAATCGATCGGCCATAAATCTGACTTTGAAGTCCTGAATCAGGGTCAGACGAATCGTATTCCGAACCTAAAACCCAACCGTGTACGTCGGTGTAAATCACATTATAGATTTTGTAGACGAGATCCGTCGCTGTAACGACGTCACCGCCTGAGTAACCTGAAATTCTATTGCTACAATAATTCGTAGGAGTTATTGCACCACCGGTTCCACCACCACCAGTACCGCCGCCTCCTGTGCCGCCACCGCCAGTTCCACCGCCACCAGTACCGCCGCCTCCTGTGCCGCCACCGCCAGTTCCACCACCACCTGTGCCGCCACCACCGGTGCCACCACCACCAGTTCCACCACCACCTGTGCCGCCACCGCCAGTTCCACCACCACCTGTGCCGCCACCACCGGTTCCACCACCACCATCGCCGCCACCGCCAGTTCCACCGCCACCACCGGTTCCACCACCACCTGTACCGCCACCACCGCCAGCGGGGCCGATGGCCTGTTGGCTAAGGTCATGGGATGCCGTGAAGTTTACAGGACTACAAGAAGCCAAGAATGAAATTGATAATAGGCTAAGCACCAAAAGACGCATTTTTAAAACCTCCCCATAGTCCCATCCATAAGTTGTGCAAAAAACGTGTACCTTCGTTACCGTCTACGGTGCTTGAAAGCTCAGCAAAATGACTAAATTATTAACAGCTGAAAATTAAATCGATAGGTGAAACTATCTAAAAGTAACCCAATTGAACTTTCGAAATCTTTGATTTCGAAAGTAAACAAGTCAGCCCAGATCTGCTTAAAAGCAAAGTTCCTCTTCTGGCGTTAGCCTTCACAAATCTTCATGGTCAAAACGAATATCCAACACCAAAAACCCAAATGACCGTGGCAAAATTATTGCCGTAAATTAATAGATACCCACCATGGCCATAAAATCGCGAAGTAAAATCTATTTTTCCGTTAATCAGTAAGTCAAGCGTTGCACCAATAGTGCCGCCGCTTGAAACGGGCAGATATTGAACCTCGGCTCCGAGAGTGATCGGGAAAGGAAAAAATTTTAAATGAGGTAAAGGGTAATCGTAGAATCCGCCTATTCCGTACATCGAAGATGAGACACCTTCATAGCTCAGAGATTGATAGTCGATGGATGGGCCAAAGGAAGAACGATCGGCTGAGTCACCTTTTTGAAATTTATATTTCACGCCAAGATTAAGTTCAGAGAGCCCTTGATTATTGCCGGTGCTGGCTTTCGCATCGGCAATATTAAAATAATCTTTCGCAAAGACTCCTAAGTAGTTTATCCAGTCTTCCTCTGACTGTCCGCTTTTGACTCTCTTCCAACCCGAAGCGCCCAAATACCCTAGCCAAGCGAGGTTCCCAAGATCGGTTTCAACGGGACTTAGTCCGCCCTCTATGCTTATTAGTTTTTTTGTTTCGGGCCGCACTCTTGAATCTGGAGGAGTCGTAGCGAAAGATTCTGGAAGAGGCTGACTCACGGTATCCACGGCAGTGGGCATTCTTTTAGATTTTTGGGTGCTCTTTGAAGCATAGTTTTCATTGAAAGTTTTATGGGGGATCTCTTTTGCAGGAGGGGCAACTTGTTCGGTCTCTTTTTTTTGAATCACAACCGGTGCAAGGTCCGCTATTTTATCTTCTTGATCAACGACAGTGACTTTCTCTTTTGCGCCATCCTTTTCTGAAGCGATGGCAATAAATAATGTGGACTCTGATTCAGGAGCGAGGATGCGATTTCCCGTATCGATTGTATGGCCTTTTTTCAAAAATACTTTGTATGAACCTTTTTTGGGAATAACCCTTATGGGTGATGAAGGCCCGGCCGGCGGTTCAATAACCACGAGGGAATTTTCGTCTACTGAGATAACATCCCCGGTGTAAAGTGTGACCTCAGCTTTAGATTGATCTAAAGTAAGAATGGAATCGTAGGCCAAAACATCTTGATGGATGTAACCTTTTTCAAAAGAAAGGCTATCTTTATGTCGTGCCTCAACATCTCTATTTTTTAAAGTGATAGAGCCAAGTATGGGCCCGGAATGCTTACTAAATCGTTCTGATTCGAACGAATAAATCAAGGCAGCAATAAGGACGGCAGCGGCGCCGTAGACTTTTAGACCCATGGGTATTGATCGTCAGAAACCTTAGAAATCTTAAATACTTAGGTCGAGACCTTAGTCCTAAAGTTTAATAAATAAACTACCGAATGTATCTATAGGTATGAAGTACGTAAGTTCGAGGGCCTACCTATCACTAGTTCTTCTTGCTGGATTGCTCCTGCTTTCCGTAGGATGCGGTCACGTCTGGGGTTCATTAAATTCTGTTACTCCGCCTGGGTCTCAAATCATTGTAGCGGTTCAGTCAACTGCAGATCACATTGTCATTATTCAAGGAGACGGACAAACTGCGGCGGTAACTAACAACGTAAATTTTAATCCCACGGTTCAGGTCCAAGACGTCAATAATAATGGCGTATCTAACGTTACAGTTTCTTTCACTGTTACGAGCAATGGTGGGTCCGTCGCAAACACCTCCGTCAATACAGATTCAAATGGTTTTGCTTCTACCTCTTTTGCTGTGGGAACAACGGCCGGTTCAGATCTCTATACTATGGATGTTACAACGGCCATCATTACTCTTCCTGGAAGTCCACCTGTTGTCACATTCACAGAATCCGCAGTGGCTGGACCGCCAGACCATCTTATTCCCGTGGCTGGTCAGAATCAGACGGCTTTTGTATCTTCAGCGGTTTCTGTTTTGCCTCAAGTTTTAGTGGTCGATTTTTTTAATAACCCCATATCGGGCTATAATGTCAGCTTTAGCCCACTCACCGGAGGCGGATCTGTCGGGTCGCCACTTGTTTCAACAAATGCTAACGGAGCTGCCGGAACAACATATACTATAGGTCCTGCCGCTGGAGCAAACACCATGCAAGCAGCTGGTTCACCGGCACTTCCCGGAAGTCCGACCACTGTTACTTTTTCAGAAACTGGATCGGCTGTTGGATCTGTTCCCGATCATATAATTGTTATTGCGGGTGATGGGCAATCGGGCTCAAAGAACGCAGCCTTGACCACAAGCCCTGAAGTTCAAGTCGTCGATGCTGGTGGACTCCCCGTTCCTGGCGTTGTGATGACATTCACAGTTCTCGGTGGCGGAGGAAGTGTTGGAGCCGCAACTGTAACAACTAACTCTCAAGGTTATGCTTCTGTAAGCTACACACTGGGCCCCGTTCCTGGCGTAAATAATAATACTATGCAAGTTGCTAAGCAAGGAGCTCCTCTTCCTGGGGCTCCCTCAACTTGGACGTTCACAGAAACGGCTACAAATACGGGAACAATTCCCGATCACATCATTTATATAACTGGAACTGGACAGTCCGTGAACGCCGGTCAGGTACTTCCGATAAATCCACAAATCCAAGTGGTCGATGCCTCTGGCCTCCCTGTAGCAGGGGTCACAATGCAGGTCACGGTTCTCGCCGGAGCAGGGACTCCGTCGATAGCCACGGGAACCACAGATGCCGATGGATATTTGACCTTCTCGTATCTTCTAGGAACGACAGCTGGAGCAAACACATTTAAAGTCAGCAAACAAGGTGTGGCTCTCCCCGGTGTGCCAGCGACCTATACATTTTCTGAAACGGGAACCGTCGGCTCTCCCGCAGAACTTATTTTTAGTACCATAGCAAGTCAGTTTGTAGTCAATGCTTGCAGTAACATTGGAGTCAGCGTTGCTGACGCATTTGGAAACATAACAACGGCGACCTCTGCCATTACTATTAATCTTTCTTCAAGTACGGGCCATTCGTTATTCTATGCGACCAACGGAAACTGCACCACCAATACGGCCCCCCTCACCACAAGAACCATTGGCTTAGGAGCTTCAAATACCGGAAATTTTTCTTGGAAGAATACTGCAAGCGAAGACTTTCTTGTGTATGGCTCTGACGGTGCTGGAATTCTTGGTTCAGGTATAAGCGAAGTTTTGGCTGAACTCCGTATAAAAATAAGTAACCCCGCCAGTATTTCCGCAGGAGCCTGTCAAGCTTATACTTTGACCACGACAGATAACGCCGGAAATCCATTAGGGGTCGTAGGCTCAGACACGACAACCCTGATCTCCCATAGCCGGGCTTCTTTTTATTCCGACAATGCCTGCACTGTTCCTACCACTTCTGTCGCTTGGACCAGCGGTCAGTCTTCATTGTCGGGCCTTTATTATATGGATCAAAAAGCCCAGGCCACAACACCTTCTACCACTCACACAAATCCTCTCGTCAATCTTAGCAATATGTTGGGAGCTCCAATAACAACCACTCCGATAACGCCAACGAGCATTGCTATAACCGGACCGACTTTTGCCGATACCGGTTCGTGCACTGCTTATACCGTGACAACCCTTGACCCTTATTTAAATGTTGGTGTTCCTGGAGTGGCTCCCACAGTAAATATCTCGGCAACAAATGGGGCTTCGGTTTTCACTAACGTCGGTTGTACTATTCCTGGCCCCCTCACTTTTGGCGGAGGAGCTTCTTCGGCAACATTCTATTTAAAAGATGCAGCGGCCACTGCAACAACTCTTACTGTTGACGGAACTGGTGCGAGTCTTGGTACTGCAACTTTCAATGCGACTATTCAAGCAGCTCCCGTGGGCCGAGTGACCCAAGTCGTTGCTGGGTTAAATCACTCGTGCGCTCTTGTTGGTGGTGGCGTTAAATGCTGGGGCGATAATAGTTACGGAGAACTGGGAAATAATTCTCTGGTCTCGAGCATGACACCAGTAACTCCTTTAGGTCTTGGCAGTGGCGTATCAGCCATTGGAGCCGGAGTCAATTTCACCTGCGCTCTCTTAGCTTCGGGTAATGTTGAATGTTGGGGATACAATAATACAGGTCAACTCGGACTTACTAACCCTCTTTCAAGTTGCGCTTCGAGCACAGGTGCTGCGGGTTTATATTGCCAACTTGTTCCTAAACCCGTCTCCAATCTCGGAGGTGGTATAACTCAAATTGCTGTGGGAGGACTTTCAACCTGTGCTCTATCTGGCGGGAGCGTTTTTTGTTGGGGACAAGGTTCCTTTGGTGAGATGGGTAATAATTTAACTGCTAATGAATATGCAGCCGTTCAAGTCAAAGATCCTACGGGGACCACAACATTAAGTGGTGTCACAGATATTGGCGCAAGTTCCTATACGATGTGCGCCGTTGTTGGCGGAGGAGCTGCGTACTGTTGGGGTTATGCTTACCAAGGCGCCTTGGGAAATGGTGCTAGTAGCGGCTCTTACAAGCTTCCAATTCAACCCACAGGTCTTGCGGCAGGTGTAAGTAAAATCAGAGGCGGCTATAGTTATAACTGCGCACTTATGACATCGGGCCAAGTGCTTTGTTGGGGTATCGCAGGAACAATCGGAAACAGTTCAGGAAACAAGCAAACTACACCCACTCAGCCTACGGGTCTCGGTGCAGGATCAGTTTCAGATATCGGCACCTCATATAATACGACTTGCGTTATTCTTTCAGGAGGTGGCGGCAACGTGGAATGTTGGGGCGTAAATACTTACGGAGAAGTGGGTAACGGAACAACTACCGCTCTTAACTCTCCGTCGGCCACAATTTTGTCTGGGGTAGGCTCTCTCACCTCGGGTTCAGCATCTTATACAATATGCGCTCTCTTGAATTCGGGGAATGTTCAGTGTTGGGGTGAGAATAATTATGGCGGACTAGGAAATAGCTCCATAAGTGATATGCTATCACCTGTATCTATCGATTCTTTTCAGTAATTTAATTTAACCACAAATACGTCACCGCGAGGACGATTTTCTAAATCAACTCCTAAAGTGTTTTGCCAATCGCTAGCAAAGGCCACCAAATTTCCTGAAGTAGACACAACACCAATAGCGTGGGCCACTTGGAAAAAAGGAGACTTCGTGCTGTTAAAGTTGTGACAAGCCCGATACATGTAATTTCCGTCGGCGGCATCAACCTCTTGATAAAACGGAAATGGATAGGGAGTGGCGATCTTCGCAGGAGCAACGGAGGTCACAATAAAAGCTGGGCTCTTATCTTCAATTCCACCGTTATTCCAACTTCCATGAATGTCAGTAACGGAACTGCGAGGGCCGTAAGGGTTCAGCTCGACGGGAGGCACATTAAAATTGTCATACTTGAAATAAGAAAGCCCAACGCCCGTAGCGAACCCCTGATATCCTTTGGCACTGTGACCTTGGCAGGCGTCCAAGGTGCAAACATTAAGGGATAGTCCATCATGACTCCAAATATAAGGACTGAAATCGACACAATCACCGGCAACACAACCCGTGGTTTCTCCGTCAAGATCTTTTCCGCTGCCAATCATCACCGCAAAGGAGGAGTATGCTGGATTGAGTAAGACTCCTCCCATATGAATGGTAAATTTAGCTGTCATATCTTTTCCATCTTTGTCGACAGCACGGCCCGTCGGGCCCCATTGACCTGTTATCTCCATGGTTCTGGTATCAAGAACGCGACATCCTTTTTTAGGAGTATAGACGACGATGTGATAACCCGTTCCCTGGCCACCTGAATCGGAGAAAGCACTTCCGAAAACTTCATCGTGGTAAGCAATGGTGAGGCCGGCAGACCAAGTGGCTTGGTATCCCTCTCCCATACATTTGTCTGAAGCAAAATCAAAAAGGACTGACTTATCGGGCGCAGCCCAATTGGGATCTGTCTCAGAATCAAAAGTGTATTTTATTATTTGTGTCCCATCGAGCTGGTAAATCACATTGGGACGGACCCTTGAGAACATAATCTTTGAGGCAGCAAATGATGTGGGTTGGGGATTAAGTCTCGTGGCGGTGGGGTCAAGACTTATGACATATGATTCTCCAGTCACAGCAGTCACAATGAGATGACTGTCATCCGTGGAAAAGAGATTGTTATTGCCGTCGTCACCAATTGAAAAAGCTTGTTGAGCCGGGGCCATACTGCAATCTGTGATTCGCGTGATATGTGTTTTAAAATTTGGGTCAATGATGGTCCTACCCATCCCCGTGCAGTTTCCCACATTGGGGATTCTTGCTGGCAACGGGACGACGGCGTTATCCGTGCGCAAATTGTAAAACTTGACGGGAGCATTGTCGGCGCTTAACACCTGTAATCCGATAAGACTCATTGCAACCAGAAAGCAAAATTTAAAACGTCGTGATAACATTTATCCCCCTCTTTTGTAGAAAATAAGACTTCCCTAAGCCTTTATAGACACGGCAACATGCGCACTTCCATGATCCGCAATTGAATATAACTTTTCGATATCGATGGTTTTACTTTGGCATCCAAAATAAGTCTTCCATTTTCTTTGCATAATTTTTTCCATGCCTTTCAGTCACTGTTTAAGTGTTGTACGATTTCCGCGCATTGCATTTCTTCTCGGGCGGTACCCAAATTGCAATTTTGAACCTTAGGGTGGGGTGCGCCAACACTTTCCAAAAGCATTAGTTGTGGCCCATAGGTTTCACGTAATTCGGCTTGTGAATCAGCATTTTTTAAATACTTGGAAAATTCTGGAATACCGGCATTTGACATGGTGGACCCTAGCGCCCACATATCGAAACTTTTTTAGGAATCACCCGGATTTTAATATCAATGTTCTTCAGGACTTACAGACAAGCTAATTTCATGTGGGAACAATTTTAGTACGGGAACAATCTTGGGAACAAAAGCGGGAACAAAAAAGGAATGCCTCGGAAGCGCTTGTCCGGCCCACCGGACAAAAAGATAGTAGTTTCATATGTTTAACATATTAAAGTTATGTGTTATGTTAGGTGAGTGTTGATGGGAGGCCTTTGTGAAAGATTCTAAATATCCGTTGAAAGAAGGAGATTTCATAAAAAGCCGTGATGGCTTTACAAAACTTCGAAAGCAAAAACCTTCAAAAGAAGAAATGGCCAATATTCATAAGAAAAAATCAAATGTGGCCCCAGTTAAAAAGATAGCAAAAGGCCAAGAAACCGATCTCTAAATGGCAAAAGTTATCCTAAGCGAAGACCTCGACGAATTCTTATCAAAAGATACCACATCGAAAATCGGTTGCTTTGTTGATACAAACCTTTTGTTCGCAGCTGACTATGATCTCCATGACTTCAATACAGAAGCTGTGGAAATCGGTGAGGCTCTCATAAAATATAAAATTCCTATTTTTTCAAATTCCGTTATCAGATCAGAACTTTTGGAACTCAAAAGAAGAGTTTTTATTACTGAAAGCTTAATGGACTACTACAATGCCTACGGAGGTGAAGTTCCTGAAAGACTTCAAAGTAAACTTGCATCACTCTACACGAAATTAAGAAGAGATGAAAAAATAGGGCGACATTCTTTTCTTACTGACAGAGAAATAAAACTTTTCAGAAACATTTTTAAAGAAACATTATCCGGTGACGCCTGGCTGGAGTTCTGCAAAGTCTTTCTAAGAAATAAATTGAGCCAAGAATGGAGCGGACCTATTTCTGCTCAAGGAATTATCTATGTAGAATCGACCAACTCAATTCTTGAACAACCCCTTAAGTGGTCGAACCTTACGGCGCTAATGGAAACTTATGGCATTGGGTGCTCTGATGCTATGATTTTAAATTTTTTCTTGGCCTCTAGATGTCAACTCATTGCAACAGCCGATAGTGACGTCGCTTACTGTATGTCCCATTTAAAAACTGAAAAGTATTGTGTTGTTCCCTCAGAACTGCAGTATTGAGTTGTAAGATAGACTCTCATTAATTTCCGAAATATGCCTGTTGATGTAACTGATAAAATCTTTTCTTTCTCCGGGCTTCAGCTCTTTCAGTTGTGAATCGTATAGGGCGGCCTCGTAATAAAGACGAGCCTCCGGGAGGCGGTTCATCTCATAATAAACGTTTGCAACATTCAATTTTGGGGCCGAACTCAAATTCGGATTAAGCGCAGCCTTTCTATCTATTTCAAGATACAGTTCCAAGGATTTCTCAAAATCATTGATGTTAAAATAATAGGCTGCTTCTTCAAACTCCCGATCGTCTGGACTATCTTTAGTGAGATTGATTGCCGAATTATCTTGATAGCTTGAGCAAAAATTCTTTTTCACCGGACTAAAACTTTGAGAAGAAACGGCTTCCATGGAAATCAATAAAGACAAAATTATGATTTTACTACTTTGACTTCTTAAATAAGTCCGTAATCTTTTTAGCATAGTTTTCCCCAGCTTCATTCCACGAATGATAATTTTTGATCGCATTAAAAATATTTTTATCAGCACGCCCCGGAATCTTTGAGTATTTATAAAACAAACATCGGGTGCCTATAGCTACGTTTAAAAGTGGATCGAAAATTTCTTCTTTTGAAATTCTGATTTTGTTTGACGTAACTTCACGATAACCTTTGTTATCTGGACCGCCGGATAAAATTCTTCTCATCTGATCGGTTACTTGCATCAATCCCGAAGCTGAACTTCCTTTTACTTTAGACTTAACGTTAGGATTAAAGCGAGACTCCACAGCGATAAGAGCTTTGATAAGCAGAGGGTCAACAGCTGGAAGGTCTAGACCCTGCTCAGCCCAATAATCCATCCAAAATTGAATGACTGGATCTATTTCTGAATTGGCTGGAAATCCATTGATCGTATTAAGTTTTGAATATTTATTTTTAGAGTTCCAAAAAAGGTAAAAGATATTTTCAGGCCAAAGAATTTCCCCACCTTTTCCGGGGTTCTTGCAAAGATGTGTTTCGACCCAAGAAATCGTTCCAGAATGGTTGCGACGTTCATATCCACGAACGATATGTTCACCAGGGGGGCACATTTCAGAAGGCTTGGGTTTTTCGGAGCTTTATCAAAGGCTTCTCCATTTAGAAAAAATACTTGGTAAGTTTAAACAGTTTTTAGATATTTGACATCAGGAAAAATGGGTATTCAGGCAACGTCCCAATATTTGTCCGACAGACCGGACATAAAAATGAAATCCGATTATCGGACGAGTAAGGTTCTCACGACACTTTATAACGCTTCTTATCCTCAAGTTCGATGGCTTCATTTTTGAATAGAAACTGTCTCACTTTTATAGAAGGGAGACAAAATGAAAACTTTTAGAACACTGGATTTGGCAATTGAGTTCTATGAACAGGTCACAAAATTATCAGCAAGTGGAGGTTTGCGAGATCAACTTCATCGAGCCTCCTCATCAATTTCACTTAATCTATCAGAAGGGAATGCTAAAAGTTCGGCAAACGATAAGCGTTACTTCTTCCAAACCGCATACGGTTCATTGAGAGAATGTCAGACTATTTTCAAATTGCTTAAGGTTGATAATAAAGAGGTTCTTGAAACTGCAGATAAACTTGGTGGTTGCCTTTATCGCTTAGTAAATTCCGACATCAAACCATCACCAAATTGGCGTAAACGCCATCCCGATTCCCAAATTCCCTCCTGATATCAGATAATCTGATATCTAGATATCGGATATCTGATGGAGTGGTGGAGCTGATCGGGATCGAACCGACGACCTCTTGCATGCCATGCAAGCGCTCTCCCAGCTGAGCTACAGCCCCTTAAGTTTCTGGAATTTAAGCTAATCTCATATCTCCAACCCTGGCAAGTTACAAGTATTTACCCACAGAAATTCAGTTGAGAAATGCCGCAATTGCTGATCTCATTTCACCCATATCACCGGATACGGTACGGCGTACCTAAATTGGGGGCTCAATGAAGTTTTTGTCGACATCGGTAGTTGCTTGCTTGGTCATAGTGTTTTTTCAAACGGCGGCCCAAGCCTCAGCGGCTTCGACGGGCTCAAAAGACATGTCCAATCGATTGGGGGGTTGGATACTCTAACGATTTTAGTATCGCAAATTTACCCAGCGTGGCCGTAAAATTTTATCCCTCAAATGATTGGGCTCTCTCTGCGGCTCTTGGAATAGATACGATGAGTGCCACCTCCAACGGAAATTCAAATTTTGGACTAGGAGCAAAAGTCTATAAAACAATTTTTACTGAAACGAGTCTCAATTTTTTTATGGGTGCGGGAGTATCTCTGATCAGCCAAGGTCCCGCCTCGGGAGCCACCGGTTCCACCAACTCAGGTTTTGATATCAACGCCTTTGGAGGAGTTGAATTTTTCATCCCAGGCTTAGAAAACCTAGGCTTTAATTTTATATTCGGTGCAGGAGTCACTTCCGTCTCAGCGGGAGTGAGATTTCGAACCCTCGGCGAGTCTCCACTCAATGCAGGGATGTTTTTCTACTTTTAAACAACTTGGTAACTCCCTGAACACATGACAAACGTCTAGTCATTTTAACCACTTGCCCTAGTCCTGGATCTTAGCAGGATTGGCTTTAGCTTTGCTTTATCAACAATATAGGAAATACTTATAAGACAGGGGGAATTTTGGTCCGCATCGCCATCGTCACTATTCTATGCCTCTTTATCTTCGCAAAGCCAACGCGGGTTTGGGCTGGAGATTTCGTCGAAGATCAGTCTTCAGGTGCTGCCACATCGGGCGAAAGTGGCGATTCAACCTTTGATCCTTTTAGCGATTATTCTGAATTTGAAGAAGGAAGCGAAGAAGAAGCCGACATTAATTTCTTTCACAACGGCCGATTTTTCTCTATCGGTCTTCTCGGCGGTTACGAATCTTTTACCGACACTCTCGGAGAAATTTATGCCCCAAGTTTTCAGTTCGGTCTTTTCTTGGAGTATTTCTTTGATCTAAAGCTGGCCATGCAAATTGCCTATATCACTGCCAGCCACAGTGTGAGTATTGATTCTGGTGCCCCCCAACCCGGGGTCCCTTCAGGGGTCTACACAGGGAGCATAGCTCTTAGCCACTTTGAATTCGACCTCAAATATTATCTCAATACTCAAAATGTAACTCGGGGGCTTGCGGCCCTTAATCCCTACCTCCTCGTGGGTGCTTCTACTTATACGCGAAAAACAAATATCAATGGATCAGGCGGCGAAGTTGATGACTCAGCTTTCGGCGCACAAGCGGGCGCGGGTATCGAAATACCCTTGATGCATAATTCAGCTTTCTTTGGGATTCAGGCGACCTACAATTACATTGCGTTTCCGGGTCAAGGGACCCCAATCACAGTTTTTAATCCGGCTACTCAAGCAACGACAAATTTAAACCTCACACCAAATGGTGACGCCCTTTCGCTTATGGGTATTCTTGGAATGAGTTTCTAGGTAAAAATCCAAATCAAAATTTGAATCATAAAAGAGGCTAGAATAAGACCGGGCACGAGATACTTAATGGCGATCATCCATGTTGGAAATAATCTTACGCTCACTAAACTTTTTTGATCAACGAAGGCTGATTTTTTCTCCTCGGCAGGGATTCGAAGAGAAACAAAAAGAACCAAACCAAAAGCCACCACCGGAATTGTCCAGTTAATAATTATCTGGTCAATAATTTCAAGAAGCCCTCTCTCCCCTACTCTTACATTTTTAAATAACGATCCCGAAAAAGCCGATGCTAAGGCTAAGAGAAAAGTGACTCCTGCGACAAGATACGAAGCCGTTGGACGGCGTAGCTTTCTCTGATCAATAAGATAAGCGACTAAGCCCTCAAAAAGAGCAATGCTTGCGCTTAACGCAGCAAAGTAGAGACAGATA